>Ga0209395_1000663_pt1 | contig 49885 bp, 43 predicted proteins | sample GOMGulsemesocosm_3_FD_184635 | JGI IMG/M metagenome (GOLD analysis project Ga0209395, IMG submission 184635) | Methane-oxidizing microbial communities from mesocosms in the Gulf of Mexico - GOM9D Gulf of Mexico (SPAdes) (version 2) | ecosystem: Environmental > Aquatic > Marine > Cold seeps... | reverse complement strand
CCTTAGACAGCACCCAATGTTCAGGACTAATGTAAGCTGCGGCACCTTGGAAGCGACTTTCCCCTTCAAACATATTTCTTTGTACAACAATCAAGATCAACGATATTTCCGCGCAACCTTAGACAGCACCCAATGTTCAGGACTAATGTAAGCTGCGGCACCTTGGAAGCGACTTTCCCTTCAAAAGTATTTCTTTGTACTACAATCAATATCAACGATATTTCCGCGCCATCTTTAGCTCTTACCTTAACGAAATACACCCGGTGTTCAGGACTAATGTAAGCTGCGGCACCTTGGAAGCATCAGCTTTTAACTTTGATAAAATCCGGACGTGGCATTTTGTCTAGAATGCTATAAAGGTACATCACTATCAGCGTTAATCCAGCTGCAATAAAGAATAACCATGGCCCACCTAGATAATCCAAAATTATACCGCCACCTAATGGCGCTATAGCAAAACCAAACTCATAAAACGATGCGGCGCCAAAATATGCGCCTCGTAAATGCTCAGGGGCTAGGCGATCAATATGCACATTCATGGTTGGAAATAAAATTGTCTCCGCTAAACTCATTACTACAATTGCGCCAATCCAGCCCCAAAACAAAGTCAATGGATTCATAGCGAGCCAAATTTGTGAGCACATCAATAACACTAAACCCACTTGGATTCTGGCAACCAACGACAAATTCGACATCAGTCTTAATAACAGAAATTGTGTAGAAATAATAACTAACGCATTAGTAAAAATCATTGCTGAAATAAGTTGCAGTAAATCAGGCACTTTTGCACGAGTTAGATACTGAATAAGTGAGCTATCCATTTGCGCATAAATAAACATGCATAAAATATTAGCAAAGATAAGGCACTGTAATAATTTATCGCTAATAAGTACCTTTAGGATTTGATTTCCTTCATTTACTTTAGGTTTATCTTCTATAACTATTGAGTCAGCACCCTTATCCTCTACTGCTTTTTGGACTAGTTTATTGGGAGTAACATCTGTCAATTTTTTATGTTGATGAAAACCCCACCATAAAAGCGCTAGTAAAAAAGCAAAGGCACCCGCAGTAATATAAAAGCTTGATTGCTCTCCTGTGAGCCCCATCCAAAGCCCAAGCATAGGTCCTACGGCACAACCGACATTAACAACAAAGTAGAGTGACTGCATCGCTAACTCACGTGTGGCTTTATCATCAATGATATCGCCAATTAACGCAGAAGTCAGAGGTCGCCATAACGCGGTTGCTATAGAACACAGGGTAATTACTAGCGAGTAACCGGCAATAGAATCTACTTGGGCTAGTAACGAAAAAGAGATAATGTATAAAATACCACTGGCATACATTAACTGATGTCGACCAATGCGATCTGATAGCGCACTGCCAGCAAAACTCACTAAAACAGAAATAACTGCTGCACTTGAGAGGATAAGCCCAACATTCGTCGCCGACAGAGCAAATTTTTCATAAAGAATTACCGCCAAAAACGGCCATACCATGTAATAACTGCCACGCGTAATGAATGAACCAAATAACAAAATCCACATTAATTGTGGGAATTCTTTAAAACGTTTTACTGAGACGACATTTGACATAATTTTCCTAGTTCAGTAACCCGGTAAATAGCTATCGAGCTAAACTCAAGCATACTGCAACAATACTTTATAAACAAAAAACCTTACTTAATTAATTGTATTGCTTTTTGCCCGATAAAAGCAATACAATTTAACCAGAAAAGACTATTTAATATAGCTGAGCAAAAACTATTACTATTCGCGAAACCGATACAAAAAGTCACCAAGCATTAAATCCCAAAATCACTGACAACGCAGCAGCAATCGGCGTATTTGATTCTGGCGTTGGGGGACTTTCTATTGCAAAATGCATTGCCCAACAACTGCCCAATGAAAATATCATTTACATTGCGGATAGCCTTCATGCCCCTTATGGAGAAAAGTCTGTTGATTTTATTATTGAGCGGGTGAATATCATTGCCAAACTGCTCATTGCCAAAGGTGTTAAAGCTATAGTAATCGCTTGTAATACCGCTACGGTAAATGCTATTGAACAACTTAGATCACAGGTTAATATCCCTATAATAGGTGTTGAGCCTGCAATTAAGCCTGCTGCAAAACACAGTCTTAGCAAAAAAATAGCGATTTTAGCGACACAAGCAACAAGCAAAAATCAACGTTTTAAAGACTTAATAAACTTACATCATAATGGTGCGCAAGTGCTTATACAGCCCTGCCCTGGTTTAGTCGAGTTTATTGAACAAGGTAATCAAAGTAGCAAAGCCTGTAATGTATTATTAAAAAAATATATCGAGCCGTTAATTAGTGAAGGAGTAGATACGCTAGTTCTAGGTTGTACTCACTACCCTTTTGTTCAAGAACAAATAAGTCTTATTGCTGGGCAGAAAGTAAGCATTATTGAAACCGCAGCTCCCGTCACATTGCAATTAACGAAGATATTGGTTGAAAAAAATCTAGCGGCTAGTGAGACACGACAAGGTAGGCATCAGTTTTTTAGTTCACTTGATACTAAGCAACAAGAAGAAATATTTAGTCAATTATGGCAATCGCCACTGAGACTGCACGCACTTGATACATATTAGCCTTAGCGCTCAATAGCTAGATTTCCTTTATAACCTGAAAATATTTGCGCTACTTCAATAAAACCCAAAAAATTAGAGACGTTTAGCCGTCTAGGCGTAAAAAAGCTAGAATCTTGTTTTCAACAAGTGTAGAATCGCCTCCATATTTTATATAACTCAAATTTTTGCTGAGGACTTATGTCTAGACACTTTTTTACTTCCGAGTCAGTTTCTGAAGGACATCCTGATAAAATTGCCGATCAAATTTCTGATGCAGTTTTAGATGCCATTATTGCTAAAGATAAAAATGCCCGTGTTGCCTGTGAAACTATGGTAAAAACCGGTGTAGCGATTATTTCTGGTGAAGTATCAACCAATGCTTGGGTTGATTTAGAAAAGTTAACCCGTAATGTTATCAGTGAAATTGGTTATACCTCTTCTGATGTCGGCTTTGACGGCGAAACGTGTGGCATAATGAATTTGATTGGTCAACAATCACCTGAAATTGCTCAAGGTGTTGACCGTAGTAGCCCTGAAGAACAAGGCGCTGGTGACCAAGGTTTGATGTTTGGTTACGCAACTAACGAAACTCCAACGTTAATGCCTGCACCTTTATACTACTCTCATCGTTTAGTTGAACGTCAAGCAGAAGCCCGTAAATCAGGAATTTTACCTTGGTTACGCCCTGACGCTAAGTCTCAAGTAACGTTTATCTATGAAGATAACAAGCCTGTAGCGATTGATACCGTAGTACTTTCTACTCAGCATAACCCTGATATCAAACAAGAAGATTTAGTGGATGCGGTAATGGAAAACATTATCAAGCATGTATTGCCCGCAGAATTATTGACTGAAGAGACTAAATATCATATCAACCCAACTGGTCGTTTTGTTATTGGTGGTCCAGTAGGTGATTGTGGTTTAACCGGTCGTAAGATTATTGTTGATACCTATGGCGGCATGGCTCGTCACGGTGGTGGTGCTTTCTCTGGTAAAGATCCATCAAAAGTTGATCGCAGTGCTGCTTATGCTGGTCGTTATGTGGCTAAAAACATTGTGGCAGCTGGCCTTGCTGACCGTTGTGAAATTCAAATTTCATACGCTATTGGTGTTGCAGAGCCAACTTCAATCTCAATTGATTCTTTTGGTACAGGTAAAGTATCTGAAGAAGCCTTAGTTAAGCTAGTACGTGAGCACTTTGACTTACGTCCATATGGCATCACTAAAATGTTAGACCTATTACACCCTATGTATCAGCAAACGGCAGCTTACGGTCACTTTGGTCGTGAACCTTATGAAATGACTGTTGGCGATGATACTTTCACAGCCTTTAGCTGGGAAAAAACAGATAAAGCAGACGATTTACGTAAGTCTGCCGGCTTATAATCTGAGCTAACGTTAGTGCAAGTTGTACAGGCTAGCTTCTTGACACCTGTCACCGCTACACCCGTATATACTGTATGCATAATAAAAAGCCGCGATACCTATTTAGGTATCGCGGCTTTTTTGTGTTCGGTGTGCAGTGAGCAGCTATTTAGCAGCATCTAATCTTTTACGTAAATTCTTACCCCAAGATTTGAATAAGACTTTAGCATCTTTAGCACGTACCATGTCCGTGTTTGGTTGATACTCTGTACCAAGAGAGATAGTCCCTTCAAAAATATGAATTAAGCTTCTTGTTTTACCATCACGTAACTGAACTGATAAATGAAATTCTCCAGCGCCTTTCGTTGTTGTTTTTGTATCTTCTTTTGAAGTGTATGGCATGAAGCTGATAATTTCTACATCAACAATAAGCACGCCTTTACCTTCTTTTCCTACAACGTCATAACGACCATTATTTTCAGTTAAACCGGCTTCAACACCTTCTTTAAAGCGTCTTTTCAAGTGAGCTAAATTGCTTTCAGTGACTTCCCAGTGAAAACTATCTTTCTCAATCCACGGTGGTGAAATAATTTTGGTGTCAGAGAGGTCTAAATCTTCAAGGAAGACTTTATTGTAACCACTTAATGAAATTATTGGGCTAGCGAAGTTCTTATCTACAGAGATAATTTCACCAGCAAAGGCTGATTGACTAGCAAAACCTAAAGAAAGTACACCCGCCGCAAGCGTGGTAAGTATAATTTTTTTCATGATAATTCCTTTTTATTTATTAATTGATTACCTTAAAAATTACAACCTATTTTCTAGCTAGTCAAATGAAACTGATATAAGACTACAATTTTATACAATGTCTCATTGTTTTTTACTCTCTTCGCCCTTATTTTAATTAGATGTTCATGATTCACTTTTAAGCCTAATTTATGCGTAACCCTAGAATTTACCAACAAAGCCTGTTTACCGTTAATGAGATAGTCACTTTATCCGAGGATGCTTTTGGCCATATTGTCCGAGTTTTGCGTTTAAAAGAAGGAGATGTCATTACATTATTTAATGGCAATGAACCTTTCCAGTACACCGCAGCATTATGTAATGTAAGTAAAAAATCCGCTGAAGCTAAAATAATATCAAAAGAAGATAACCTAAGTGAGTCACCTCTTAACATCCATTTAGGCCAAGGTATTTCGCGTGGTGATAGAATGGATTTTACCTTACAAAAATCGGTTGAGCTTGGTGTAAATACCATTACACCGCTATTTACTGAACGTTGTGGCGTAAAGTTAAATGCTGAGCGCTTAGAGAAAAAACGCCAGCAATGGCAAAAAATTGTCATCAGTGCATGTGAACAAAGTGGCCGTGCATGTGTGCCCATAGTGGCTGAGCCTATGCTTTTAGCCGACTGGTTAAAGCAAGAAACAAGCGCTTTGAAAATTAATTTACACCCAAAAGCCGAGCATTCAATTATGACCCTACCTATTGAAAACACTCGAGTAAGGTTACTTGTTGGTCCTGAAGGTGGTTTAAGTGATGAAGAGATATCACAGGCAGGGCAACACGATTTTCATGATGTTTTACTTGGCCCCAGAATATTACGTACCGAAACAGCGGCATTAACGGCAATTACCGCATTACAGTGTCGCTACGGCGATTTAAGCTAAATTTATTGTTGTTTCTCTTAATTACAGCGTTAAAAAATTACTCATTGATAAACATCAACATTGAACAGGATAAAAAATGACTACAAATAAAGTGATAAAACTCGGCGTAGTAATGGACCCTATCTCACAAGTTAAAGTAGCAAAAGATTCATCTATGGCGATGATGCTTGAAGCACAACAACGTGGTTATGAACTTTACTACATGGAAATGAAAGATTTATATCTTGAACAAGGCCAATGTCGTGCGACCACACACCGAGTTAAAGTATTCGATGATAGTGAGCATTGGTATGAACTCTCCGATCCAAAAGATATTGCAGTAAGTGAACTTGATGCAGTATTAATGCGTAAAGATCCTCCTTTTGATACTGAATTCATTTACGCAACGTATATGCTTGAGCGTGCTGAAGTAGAAGGCACCTTAATTGTGAATAAACCACAAAGTTTACGTGACTGTAACGAAAAGTTATTTACCGCCTGGTTTAGTGAATTCACGCCAAAAACATTGGTTACACGCAGCAGCGATAAAATTCGTGAATTTCATCAAGCTGAAAAAGATGTCATTATCAAGCCCCTTGATGGCATGGGTGGTGCCTCCATTTTCCGCATTAAAGAGAAAGATGCAAACGTCGGCGTAATTATCGAAACGCTTACCAACCATGGTGAGCAATATGCCATGGTACAAGAGTTTATGCCTGAAATTGTCGATGGTGATAAGCGTATCCTCATTGTTAATGGTGAGCCTATGCCATACTGTCTAGCGCGTATACCTGCCATGGGCGAAACTCGCGGTAATTTGGCTGCTGGCGGACGCGGTGTTGCTCGTCCATTAAGTGTTAGCGATAAAGCGATTGCTGATGCCATTGCTCCTGAGTTAAAGAAACGTGGTCTATACTTTGTAGGCTTAGATGTTATTGGCGATAAAGTCACTGAAATTAATGTGACTAGCCCTACTTGTATACGTGAAATTGAAGCAGCTTATCCAATAAATATCAGTGGCAAATTGATGGACGCCATTGAAGATAATATAAAATAATAAGGGCGGGAATTGCATGGCAAAATTACAAAAATCAGAACTAAACCCAAAATCCGAAGCAAGGTTACCTAGCAAGCAGGATATAGGTGAATCACAGGCAATGATTAGTTTAGAAAATCAATTGTTGATTGCCATGCCTTCTCTTGCTGACCCCTATTTCAATAAAACGGTCACCTATATTTGTGAACACAATGAAGAAGGGGCAATGGGATTAATCATAAATTTACCTGTTAATATCACCTTATCTGATTTGCTTAAACAAATCCCCTCAGAAGAAAATGAGAGCGCTAACAGTGAACTTACGCATAGTGTCGGCTTAATCGATAATGCGGTTACAGATATTACTAATAGCTTAGAGCAGCTAGTACTAGCAGGTGGTCCCATTGCTAAGCAGCGAGGTTTTGTATTGCATAGTTCACAAACAGGCTGGACGAGTTCGTTAGCATTAAGTAAAGAGTTAATGATCACTACCTCAAAAGATATTCTAATGGCATTAGGTACTGATAAAGCACCTGAGAATTTCATGGTGACTCTGGGTTATGCTGGTTGGGGCCCTGGTCAACTTGAGCAAGAATTACAGGCTAATTCATGGCTTACGACCCCCGCTGACAGTGAAATTCTGTTTAATACCCCTATAGAACAGCGTTGGAAAAAAGCCACTGAAAAACTGGGCATTGATCTAGCGCATTTATCTTCAGATATTGGGCATGCTTAAGCGCAGCCCTTTTAATATAATTTGTAACTCCTCCACTCCAAGGAAAAAAATGTCGACTAAAACTAAATCGCCGATTGGCCAACGTACTGTTATCGGATTCGATTTTGGTAAAAAATATATTGGTGTTGCCGTAGGACAAGAAATGACAGGCAGTGCAACACCGCTTGGCTCGGTTAAAGCGACCGACGGTATCCCACATTGGGATAATTTAGCCAAATACTTAAAAGAATGGCAACCTGATTTTATCGTTATTGGCTTACCATTAAATATGGATGGTAGTGAGCAGCAACTTACCTTAGACGCAAAGAAATTTGGTAATCGCATACAAGGTCGTTTTGGCATAAAGGTAGAATTTCAAGATGAGCGCTTAACGACTGCAGATGCCAAAGAGCAATTATTTGCACGCGGTGGTTATAAGAATTTAAAAAAAGATAATATTGATGCTGAATCAGCAAGATTGATTATTGAGAGTTACTTTGAGCAACAGTACGACTAACATCATTCAATCTGAGCCTTGAGGTACCATGAGTATAATCTCTATCATAATGCCACTGATCCTAGTGGCGTTATTAGGTTTTTTTTGTGCAAAAAGCCAATGGCTTAGCCGCACTCAAATAGATGCGCTGAGTAAGTTTACTTTTTACCTTAGTATTCCTGCTTTTTTATTTTATCAAATGTCACAAGCTAACTTCAGTGAACAACTTAGTCCCTCATTATTTGCAGCATTTTACTTACCGGTATTAGGCTGTTATTGCATGGCATGGCTGAGTCATTATTTTCTCATTGAGAGAAAGAAAATGTCATCAACGGCTGGCTCAGCCGTTTTTTCTTTAGGTGCAAGTTATTCCAACACCGTCATTATCGGTTTACCTATTTTATTAAGCCTATTCGGTGAAAAAGTTCTTGGCATAATATTCTTAATTATTACCTTTCATAGCGCCCTGCTTTTTACCTTAACAAGCGCCATTTCAAGTTTTGGTACTCAAGGTAGTGGCTCTTTTAATGGTAAAGAAGTTATCAAGCAGAATCTTAAAAATCCATTGGTTGTCAGTATCTCTGTGGGCTTAGTTGTTAACTTACTCAACATAGAGTTACCCACTGTATTGGCTGATAGCTTAATGTTATTGGGGAAGCCGGCAATTACCTTAGCTTTGTTCATTTTGGGTGCTTCACTTGCTTATTATCACGTTCGCGATAAGCTTTTTTCAATTGGTATAGCCAGCATAATCAAGTTAGTTCTATTACCTGCTTTAGTCTTGCTAACAAGCCAGTTTTGGTTCCAGCTATCGCCACTGAGTGTCACTGTACTCGTTATTTTGAGTGCTTGCCCAACAGGCGTAAATGCCTATTTAATTGCCAAAGCACATCAACAAGAACAACAAACTGTCGCAGGCACTGTGGTGATGACAACATTGTTAAGTATGATCACCATTCCTTTGTGGTTAATCTTGTTTGTATAAAGAGTTAATTGACGTTCTGATAATAAATTGACTTTCAACACATTGAAATAAAAGCAAAAATAACCTTTTATTTCAATGAGGTAAACAATCATACCTGCGAAGTTTTCAGCTACTTGCTGTAATCTGTTAACGTTTTGTTGAGCCGACCATAAACATTGCTCGTTTAGGAGTAAATGCAGTGCCTTTTTGGTCAACAAACTTAAAAGGAATGGCTATGTTTTTTAACCCCGCATTTTTAATAATAGAAAAATGTAAATGCGGGCCAGTAGAAAACCCTGACGAACCAGAGCGAGCAAGTTTATCACCAATGGCGACTTTATCTCCCTCTTTCACCATGGCGGTGTCCATCAAAATGTGGGCGTAGGATGCAAAAGTTCCATCGTCATGCAGCACCCTAATCACATTGGCTTTATCGAGAAAATATTGAGTGGTACCACTCATATGATAATCATCTTTAACCCAAACCACAGTACCAGCTCGAACCGCTGTTAAATAAGTACCGACATCCATCGCAATATCAACTGCGTATTTATTATACTCATTGGTATGGGAAAACTTACCATTAAAACCTTGAGTGATCCTATGCCCTTTCGGTGAATAAAAAGGAGCATGGTAATCGTAGTCATCAGCAACACTGTTTGGGTTGCCTAATGCCCAGCGATAATCTAATTTAGGTGATTTTGTCTCACTTTCTAGTAAAGCAATACTACCTTGTGCCGGGATGACTTTGCTGATGAATGCTTGGCTAAATGGCGAAGTAAAGCCAACCTCAATGGGCGTATAAAGCGCATTCTTGGCATATAAAGTGTAGCCTTTTTTTCCTTTTACGTTATAGAGCTTAATCTTAGAAGTCGGCTTTTTAACAGTGCTATACTGTAAAGTAGAAAAATCTTGCTCTTTTTGCGGTGGTTTATCGCTAAATACCCAATGACCTCTAGCATCTTTATACTTGAACAACTCCCCTGCTTGGCAAGCACTAATACCAGCAAAGATTAATAGTATTATAAATAGCCTTGGCATGACTAAAGTCCTTTTTATTTGGGGTGTATCACTAAAGATTTTGTAGCATGTTGCCACATAACTAACCCGTTATGTTATGGTTCACACTGATGGCAGGAGTTGTCATTATAGATCAGGCTGCATAATTTAAAAAAGGACTTTATCGATATGTTACGACTATTCAAGGCAATAGTATTGTTAACTGTTAGCGCTTTATCATTCAATTTATCGGCTGAAATTTATACTTGGACCGATAAAAATGGCAAGGTTCACTTCAGTGACAAACCTACCGTTTCTGAAAAAGTAACCACGATTACGCCAAAAGAAAATAACAATATTGCTGATGCTGTTACTAAAAACAGTCAATGGCAACAAGATTATAACCAATCTAAGCAAGATAAGGCTGAGCAATCACAAAAGCTTGCTAAGCAAGCCCGAGAAAACAAAGGTTTTTGCGAACAATTAAAGCGCCGAATTGCAATTATAAACCAAGGTGGCCGTATTTACGTTATGTCAGCTGAAGGTGAACGAGAGTTTAAAAGTGAAGAGCAACTTAAAGCCGAGCATAAAAAAGCAATTCAGGCTTATAAACAAACTTGTCATTAGAAAAAGGCATAATATTCTTAGCTCAAATTATGAGTTAAATAATCAGTTTTGAGGTAATCATGACAACAATATTACCTGTTATAAATATTAAAGCGCAAAGTAGCCACCATGCGCTTTTTTTAATGTTTACAGCACTCATCACACTGATAATAACCTTTGCTATTAACCTACACTATTGGCGTCAATTTCAATTGGTATTCACCTTTATATATTTGTCAGAATTAGTGACATTTATCACCGGGTTAGCTAAATACCTCCAGCCACAATACAGCTTATGTCTTACTCCTAAAAACATTAAATATCAGCATAGATATGGACAGTGGCAGCTTCGCTGGCAAGAAATTCAGCACATATCTTTAATGAATGAGACCTTTGGATTAACACAAGTTCAGTTACCCTATATAGGTATACGACTGATAGAGCTATCGACACTTGCTCACCAGATTTCGCCACGATTAGCCAATCGCCTGATTCATGAACAAAAGCCTTTGTTAGCTTGTGCTATTAGGCTAAAGTTTTTAACGTTAGAGCAAGCTCAACTCAATTTTGATGCTTATATTTTACCTTCAGGTGAAATATTAAAAGGACCATTAGCAGCATTTATGCATCATACGACCGTGCTTCATAAAGCCTTGGGCTATCATTTGTTTTTACCTGAAACAGCGATAGATCGTGATCTTAATGAGTTTTGCACTCTACTAACACAATGTAAGCAGACATGCGCTGATTATAGTTAAGCAGTACATTAAAGATACCCGTCTATTAAAGTGACATGCTAGGCATTTTATCAACGAGTAAATCAATAAAACATCGTACCTTAGGTGATAGGTGCTTTCGGCTAGGGTAAATAGCGTATACATCAATAGTTGGCGCGATATAATCACTCAGTAATATGGCTAACTTTTTATCTTTCAATTCTTTTTCCATCACAAATTCAGGTAAGCGGCAAATACCATGACCTGCAAGTACCATAGCTAGTTCCATACTTGCGCTATTGCATAAAAGCTTAGCTGTGACTTCAACTTGGCACTCTGCGCCATTGGCATGACTGTAGCTCCATTTTTGAGCTTGCTTTAAATTGCTATAACATATGCATTGATGAGACGTTAGTTGCTGTGGTGATTGCGGGATACCAGAGCGTTTAAGGTAATCGTGTGATGCAACAGTATAACTTTTACAGCTATATATTTTACGGCACACTAAACTTGATTCTGCGAGTTTATCGGTTGCCCTAATAACCAAATCAAAACCATCTTGTATCAGATCTACGTGCCGATCATTTAAATCTAAAATCAAGTTTACTTCGGGGTATTGGCGGATAAAATCTGATACCACTTCTTGTAGGTGGTTTTCAGCGAATGAAGTTGGGCAACTCACTTTAAGCACACCTTTAGGCTCAATATGACTTTGCGTTAATAACGATACTGCATCATGAGCATCGAGTACTAATTGCTGGCATTGCTCAAAATAAACTTGCCCTTCAGGCGTCAAGCTAATAGAGCGAGTTGTTCGATTTAACAAACGTACACCAACGCGTTCTTCTAGCTTATTCAGTGTTTTACTAATATAGGAATTTGAGTGGCCTGTTGCGATTGCTGCGCCCGAAAAGCTGCCACAGCCAACAACTTGAGTGAATATCACCATGCCATCAAATAGCTTGGAATCTTTACTTAAAACAAGGTCATTATGAGCCATATGGAAATAGTTATTCTCATTTAAGGGTATTAATTACATTCGATTATAGTTATATACTACTTACATCTTATAGCGAAGCAATAATGTTTAGCTATTAAATTAATATTTTTAAATACCTACTAGGTATAAATAAGGAAGCAACATCATGAAATTATTAGCCTTTGCAGCCAGTAGCAGTTCAAAATCAATCAACAAACAACTGGCTACTTACGCCGCTTCACTCGTACCTGATGCCACGGTAGAGATATTAGACATTAACGATTATGAAATGCCTTTATTTAGCCAAGATAAAGAAGAGGTATTAGGCCAACCAGATGCGGCAAAGGCTTTTTACGCTAAGTTAGGTCAAGCCGATGCTATTATAATTTCATTTGCTGAGCACAATGGCTCATATACTGCGGCTTATAAAAATTTATTTGATTGGACTTCTCGTATAGACATGAAGTTATTTCAAAATAAACCAATGGTATTACTGGCTACTTCACCTGGTCCTGGCGGCGCCAAGACGGTATTAACTGCAGCAGCAGGATCCGCACCTTATTTTGCAGCCGATGTTAAAGGTAGCTTATCAATTCCGAGTTTCTTCGATAATTTTGACAGCGAAAAACAGCAAATATCTAACCCCGTACTACTTGATGAATTACAAACGATTCTTGCTCAATTGAATTAATTTGAGTTATCCCTATTACCCTTAACTGTTTAACTCCCCTGTTAGTTAAACAGTTAAGCTATTTAAGATATAAGTATTCCCTTCAATCTATGAGCACTCAATTTATGGCAATACTTTTCAGATCCATCAATTGAATCATTAAAAATTCATAAATAGCACCTATCCTGATTGATTCCAGTTAAGTGCTATAACTTTTACCTTAGTCTTATTACCTTTCTACCCTTGAATAGTGTGACCAGTTAGCATAAATTGACTTACATTATCTTTGCCCAATACGTATGATTATTCTATGACTCCAGTTAGCTTTTTCCCGCACAAAAATAATGAAATGTTTGTTGAAGATATTGCGATTAGCGATATTGCCAAACAAGTTAAAACGCCTTTTTATTGCTATTCAAGCACCGCTATTGAATCAAGCTTCCAAGCATATCAAGATGCTTTTAGCAGCCAAGATGCTTTAGTTTGTTTTGCTGTAAAGGCAAATAGTAATCAAGCCGTTCTTGCCACTTTAGCAAAATTAGGCTCTGGTGCTGACGTTGTTTCAATGGGAGAGATCCGCCGAGCAATAACGGCAGGAATTCCAGCGAATAAAATTGTTTACTCTGGCGTAGCTAAAACACAAGAAGAGATTACCTATGCATTATCATTAGATATTCTCCAGTTTAATGTTGAATCTGAGCCAGAATTAGAGCTTATCTCTAAAGTCGCCGCATCACTGAATAAAACAGCTGCAATTGCGTTTCGTATTAACCCGGATGTTTGTGCGCAAACTCATGCAAAAATTTCTACCGGCAAAGCAGAAAATAAGTTTGGTGTCCCCATTTCTAAAGCTCGAGAAGCTTATAAGCTAGCCGCTTCTTTACCCGGTATAAAAGTACAAGGCGTTGATGTACATATTGGCTCACAATTGACTAACTTAGCTCCTTTTGAAGAAGCCTACCAACGTATTGCACAGCTCGTTATTGAGTTACGCGCTGATGGTCATGAAATTAGTGTTGTTGATGTTGGTGGCGGTTTAGGGATTACTTATCTTGATGAGGTTATTCCAAGCAAACAAACTTATGCCGAGTTAGTTAAAGCGCAACTTGGTCACCTTGATTGTAAAATAATTCTTGAGCCGGGTCGTTCATTATTAGGTAATGCCGGTATTCTTGTTTCCAGTGTTGTCTTTGTTAAAAATGGTGAAGAGCGACAATTTTTAATGCTTGATGCTGGTATGAATGATTTGATTAGACCCAGTATGTATGAAGCATACCATCAAATTATTGCCGTGAATAAAGGTAATAATGTCTTAAAAACTTATGATGTAGTTGGCCCGGTTTGTGAAACAGGCGATACGTTTGCCAAAGCAAGAGAAGTTCATGCGTCAGATGCAGGTGATTTGATTGCTATTATGAGCAGCGGTGCATACGGTGCAGTTATGTCATCAAGTTACAATACGCGTATGTTAGCGCCAGAGGTGATGGTGAAAGGAAGTGATTTTGCAATAGTAAGAAAGCGTCCTAGCTATGAAGATATTATCAAACAAGATATTACACCAAGCTGGCTGTAAACTTTATCAATGACTACTCATAATACTTGAGTAGTCATTTTTAGTAGTCTAGTGCCAGCTATTTAACGTTAAACACTCCACCTTCATAAAAATGATTAAAGGTAGGAGTATTTAACACCAACTCGCTTCATTTAATGGGGCCTTCAACTGCTCTTCAATATTTGCCAGCAAGACTCGGTAACCGACATTACCATAAAGTACCTGCCTGCCATTATCAATGATATAAGTAGGGCTACCTTTTAAAGAGTGAACTTTAGCTTGTTGATAATCAGCCATTAATGCTCCCATAGCACTACCATTATCAATCGATTTTTGAATGGGCTTACAATCAAGTCCTTCAGTTTCAACTAACGAAAGTAACAGACTTAATTTACCTATATCTTGTCCATCAATAAAAAAGGCTTGGCGAATTAACAAGGCAAGTTCAATGCTTTTTTCTTTGCCATAGCTTAATTCAATTGCTTTAAGTATTAGGTGTGCATTCGCCGATGTATTGGGGCGTACTTTTTCCCAGAGATCTGAGTTTATGGGGGCGTCGGGATAAGGTAAAGCGGCTTGATGAACATGCTGAGCAAAACCTGAAAAGCCCCGTTTTTCTTGCCACTGAGTAGATATTTTATGGCTCGCATCACCAAATACATCCAGGTAATGATAACGTAACTCAATCTTGTCCGATAATTTATCGTTAAGCTCTTCGATGCGTCGCTGCGCTATCCACGCCCAGACACATAAAATATCACTGTAATAGTCTATTACAACAGGTGTTGCCATGCTTTGTTCCCTTGTATCAGGTGCTGAATTTATGTGTTAATAAGCATTAACAACAAGCGTTGCAAATATCGTCCAAACTCGAAGTGATAACGTAAACATCGAGGTAACCAACACGCTTTAATTGCTCAGCTGAAAAAACAGCACGTGCGCCAGTTGCACAATGTAAAAAAATAGCTTGTGATTCATTGGGGTAAAGTTGCAGTACTTTCATTTCTAGCAAACCTCGAGGGACATTGATCGCAGCTTTTGCCGATTTTTCAGCATATTCACTTGGCTCTCGTACATCAATGATCACACCGTTTTTTTGTTTGGCTAATACAAGCGCTTCTTCAGCATCAATAAGCGTTAAAGACTCTCGTGCTTGTGCGATTACTTCAGGTATTGTTTTCAGCATACTCATTCCTCTTTAAACCAATGTGGGTAAATTAACTCGTTCCAGCCATTACAATTGACATTCATCTTTGTAAATACGAAGTAATGTAACGCTACCTTTAAAGTCTAATATAAGGTTTATTCGCTTTTACTAATAACCCTTACATTAGCTTTTACTAATAAACTATACATTAGACTTTACTAATATAGAAAACAACTATAAAGTAAATATATTAAATCTTGCGAAATTCTTTGGATAAACGAATGAAAACCGAACAACAGAAACTTTTAGATAATGCTCAAGAAGTAGCCGGGATATTAAAACAATTATCAAACCCTTACCGGTTAATGATCCTGTGTTGTTTAAGTGATAATGAGCTTACTGTCGGTGACTTAAATCAGCGTATTGATCTTTCACAATCAGCACTTTCACAACACTTAGCAAAGTTAAGAGAAAATAATATAGTGACGACAAGACGTGAATCTCAAACAATATTTTATCGTATTTCTAGCCCCAAAATTGAAGACTTGTTACGTGTGCTACATGAGAATTTTTGCAATGATGAGCAAAATATTTAAGTTAACGTGAAACAAGATGATTTATACCTAACAGATTCATATCAAACGGATTAACAATGGCTATTGGCACAAATTTCACATCAACTTTATTAAGTAAGGTACTTAATAGCAAACTGCCATTATTTATTTTGGTATTATCAATACTCTCAGGACTCATGGCACTTAACTTGACTCCACGTGAAGAAGAGCCACAGATTATAGTGCCCATGATCGATATAATTGTCGATGCCCCTGGGATCAGCGCAAGACAGGTAGAGCGCTTAGTCACAACTCCCCTTGAAAAACTATTAGCACAAGTGCAAGGCGTAGAACACGTTTACTCAGTCAGTAAGGGTGATCAATCAGTAGTAACATTGCGCTTTACTGTCGGTGAGAATCGCGAAAAAGCACTGTTAAACACATATAATAAACTGCACTCAAACACAGAGAAAATCCCACAGGTTGTTACCCAATGGCGAGTTAAGCCCATCGAGGTCGATGATGTCGCTGTAGTCATGTTAGCTTTATATAGCACTGACAGTAGCCAAGTAGATGACTATGCGCTGAGACGTCTTGCTGAAGAAGTTTCTACTTTTTTACAAGCCATCAAAAATACCAGCGAAGTTAATATTGTTGGCGGCCGTGCTAGACAAATACAAGTCAATATCAAACCAGAGCAAATGACGGCACGACAAATAACCATCAGTGATATTTTCAACGCTATCAAGGTATCAAATGTACTTGAAAATCATGGGAATTTAACACTATTAAGTCAATCAATAATCCTAGAGAGTGGCGATATCTACCGAAATATTAACGCGTTAAAGGAAACGCCTATTAGTGCCATCGATGGTAGTGTTATTTTATTAAAAGATATTGCTGATGTGATTGATGGCCCTGCAGAGCAAACTAACTACACTTGGCTTGATTTCACTAAGAGTCATGCAAATGGCGCCAACAAAGACCAGCCTATGGTTACCATTAGCATTGCTAAGCAACAAGGTAGTAATGCGGTAACCGTTGCTAAGAAAATCCATGAGAAGATAGCTCAATTACAAGCAAATATTTTTCCTGCCAATGTCAAAGTAGAAGTTTTACGTGACTATGGTGAAACAGCCAATGAAAAAGTAAATGACTTAACCACAAGCCTCACCTTTGCTGTATTTACTGTAGTGATTTTTATTGGTGTCTTTTTAGGTTGGCGATCTGCGCTTGTGGTCGGTTTGGCCGTGCCTATTTGTTATGGAATAACCTTATCTTTAGATTTACTCTTTGGTTACACCATTAACCGAGTAACCCTATTTGCTCTTATTCTATCGTTAGGTTTATTAGTCGACGATCCTATTACTGGTGTTGACAATATAGAACGCTACTTAGCTAAAATTAAAGGTAAAACAAACCAGAAAAACATTCATGATACGATAGTCTCGGCTATCAATGAGATTCGCGTGCCTTTATTGATGTCTACCATCACGATAGTATTGGCATTTATTCCATTGGCATTTATTACCGGTATGATGGGACCTTATATGGCCCCCATGGCCTTTAACGTACCTTTAAGTGTTATCAGTTCAACCTTGGTCGCCTTTTTAGTCACTCCTTGGCTTGCCAGTAAATTTATAAAACCGAAACCAATTCCCTTAAAAAGCTCCAATGAAGATACAAAATCGAATAGTTTAAATAAACTTCAAGAACCAGGTTTTCAACGTATATACCGTAAAATACTCACCCCATTGTTAGATAATAGAGCAAAGGGAAAGGCGGTTATGGGCTTGGTATTAGTCTTATTTATGCTTGCTGCTTTGTTACCCATTATGCGCTGGGTTCCTCTAAAGCTTCTACCTTTTGATAATAAAAACGAAGTACAAGTTATTATTGATATGCCCGAAAACTCTACATTGGAGCAAACTGCCGCCATAACCAAAAGAGTTTCGGTTATCGTGCAAAAGCTACCTGAAGTAACCGCTATTGCGAGCTATGTAGGTTTGCCCTCACCCATTGATTTTAATGGAATGGTTAGACAGTATTATCAACGCCACGCTCCTTATTTAGCTGACTTACGTGTATTACTTATTGATAAAGGTCAACGAGAACATCAATCTCATGGTGTTGTATTACGACTACGAGAGCACTTAACCCCGCTAACAAATGAATTAGCACAAAACGGCGGCATTAAAATTCGTGTAGTAGAAGTTCCTCCAGGGCCTCCAGTATTAAGCACACTTGTTGCAGAAATTTATGGCAGCGAATTCACTCAATATGCTCACTTGCAACAAGCCGCCTCGATAGTAGAACAACGCTTAAGCGTGGAGCCTTTTGTTGTTGAAATTGACTCAACGGTTGGCGATGAGCAAACAAGGTTACGCTTCATTAGTGATAAAACTAAAGCAGCACTGTCTGGTATATCAACATCAACCATAAATCAAACTATTGGCGTAGCAACAAAAGGAGAAGTTGCTGGGTATTTACACCTTGATAATGAAGCATCTCTATTAGCGATTAAGGTTAAACTACCACTTGAACAGCGCCAATACTTGAGCGACCTCAAACGATTATCGTTAAAAGGACAAGCTGGCATAATACAAACGAGCACGTCACAAGGTATTGATATGGCGCCACAACCTTTAGTGGCTTTAGGTGAACTCGGTGAATTTACAGAATTCCCTGCTGACAGAGTTATTTTTCATAAAGATTTAAGACCGGTAGTGTACGTAACCGCTGATATATCGGGAAGAACACCAGCAGAAGTGATCGCTGATATTAGTAGTGATTTAGTGAGCAATAAAACAGATAAAAACGCAACCGATACAGAAGAGGTCTATTGGCAAGAGAGAAGTTTCCTCGCTAATGGTGGCGGTATTGCCTGGCAATTACCCGATGATATTGAGCTTTCGTTTAGTGGAGAGGGAGAATGGCGCATTACCATTAGAGTTTTTCGTGATATGGGGCTGGCATTCGCCTTTGCACTCACCGCCATCTTTATTGTACTGCGCCTGCAAACCGGTTCTGTGGCTTTATCTGCAATTATAATGTCAGCAATCCCCTTAACGGTTATTGGCATTATGCCTGGTTTCTTTTTATTAAATCAATTTGGAGAGCGTCAAATTTCCGCAGCACCTGATCCAATATTATTCACCGCTACAGCCATGATAGGCATGATTGCCTTGGCGGGTATAGTGGTGAGAAATTCCTTAATATTGATAGAATATATTAACCAAGCTCGACAGCAAGGTGCTTCAATTAAAGAGTCTCTGATTGAAGCAGGCGCTGTGAGAGTCCGGCCAGTATTATTGACCGCAGGTACGACACTCTTAGGGAATTTAATTATTACTTTAGATCCTGTATTTAGTGGACTGGCCATTGCCATTATATTTGGCATTATCTCATCGACAGTATTTACACTGCTGGTAGTGCCTATCGTTTATTCGTTAGTTTTTGATGGTAATACCATGCTTAATAACGAGCCTGACAGCAACCCGAACACATTATCAGGTAACGAAATAAACGATTTATCAAACAAAAAGTCAGCTGACAATGTTGAGGTTTTATCATGAAAAAATTTATTATTCCCATATCAGCGCTAATTTTTTTACTGCTCATGGTCGCTTGGTTAGCTGGCACTTTTAACAACAAGGTTTCGCCTGGCTTTGAACAAGCCACCCCTTCAATGGTTAAGACAACAACTTATACTGTAATAAGCAGCACAGAAGCTATATTTGAAGGTGTTTCTGCCAATGTTACCGCGAAACAAGCGACAATAATTTCCTCTAGATTGCTCGCACGAATTGATAAAATAAACGTTCGCTCTGGTGATCTAGTTAAAAAGGGTGACGTATTGATAACACTTGAGAATAACGACTTATCAGCAAGCGTTATCGAAGCCGGTGAGCAAGTTAATGCCATGGTGGCAAGACATACAGAAGCAGCACAAAACTTTCAACGTGCTAAGCAGTTATTTAAACAGAGAATTGTGTCACAGTTTGATTTAGATAAAAGTAAGGCTGATTATTTAAATATTAAAGCAAAGCTAACCGCTGCTAAACAAAATTTTACTCAAGTTCAAACCACATTAAGCTACGCAACACTTCGTGCTCCAATCAATGGAAAGGTAGTTGACCGATTTGCAGAGCCAGGCAATACCGCACAAGCCGGTGGAAAATTATTGTCGCTATACAACCCTCTTTCATTACGTGTTGAAGCACAAGTACGCGAACAACTCGCGTTAACACTCAGACAAGGTCAAAGTATCACAGTAGATTTACCCACGGTAAAACAAAAATTAGTCGGTACAGTCGAAGAAATTGTCCCTGCCGCTAATACAGGCTCACGCAGCTTTTTAATAAAACTGAGCTTACCCTACAAAGGAAATTTATTACCTGGTATGTATGCTCGTTTATTGATTCCTGCAGGTCATACAGAAAAACTTTATGTTCCGCATAGTAGTATTGCTCAAATAGGGCAACTCGACTTTGTTCAGGTAATGGTTGATGGGATAAATCAAAGACGATTTATTCGTATCGGTGAAATAAATCCACATGGTTTTGTTCCTGTTATCTCTGGTCTCGTTGAAGGCGATATTGTGGTCGCTATTAGATAAATGATGAGCTAGAAGCTCACTTACTCATACTTGCGATAACGCAGATAATAGCGGTCATTACCCTTCAATATTCGTCATTACAAATTATGCCTTTTCGCCTTAATTACTTAAAATGCATCGATAACGTCTAACATATTAACTTTTTATCACTTCATGACAATTACATTCAGTTAACAAGTTGGCTATATCATCAAAATTTGATAGGATCGCCGAAAATTTAATCCCCTACATTTTATTTGATTAATTATCATTTTTTAAGGATGAACATGAAATCTAAAATAGCGATTGCTGCCCTGCTTTTATTACCATTAACAGGTCAATATGCCCTAGCTGAAGAAGTGGCCACTGAAGAAAAGTCTTCTTTAACAGTTTCTGCTGAACTAGGTATGTTATTTAAAACAGGTAACACCAAAAGTGGTGATATTAAAGTTGGCTTAAATTTAAAGCATGAAAAAGACCAATGGTTAAATTTATTAGCATTTAATGCTATAGCTAAAAAAATTGAAACTGAAGATGAAAACGGCAAAGACGTGTTTGAAAGCACTGATAATAAATGGGATATTTTAGGTCAAACTAACTACTCACTTGAAGAAGGTGGCAAAAACTACCTTTACGGCAGTGCGTTTTACCAACAAAATAAATTTAATAGTTTTGAGTACCAAACGTCTGCATCATTTGGTTGGGGTCGCCACTGGTGGGAAACTGAAACGAGCTCATTTTTTGCAGATGTAGGTCCAGGTGTAAAATACGATGTAATACGTGCAGAAGCAGCGACAGCGACAACAGCTGCCGTTGATGAATACAGTGAAACAGCAGCAATTGTGCAAGCGCAAGCGTTATACACCAAACAAATTAATGATTTTGTTGAGTTCAAACAATACTTAGTTGCTAAGCAAGCTGTTGAATCTGAGAAAAATAGTTATTACCGCTCAGAAACATCGCTAACAACTAAGTTAATAGAGTCTTTACAGTTTAAGTTCTCTTTTCTTGTTGAGCATGATACTGAAGTAGAAGAAGGTTTTGAGAAGACTAACACTGAAACCTCTGTGACTTTAGTTTATAGTTTCTAGACGCTAGACTTAAGTTATTCATACAAGAGGCTGTCTTCAATTATGGAGGCAGCCTTTTTTATTGACAATTTTTTAATTATTAATAGCTAAAATCAATATTAAAAAAGTGTGAAATAAAAAACCAGCCCTAAGGCTGGTTTTTTCAAGATACCAAATTGATTAAGTTCTTTCCCACCCAGCGAGAATTAATAGGCTTAGGGACAAGGCATTGATTGTAGAGAATGGTTATTCCCTTCTCAAAATCAATAACGCTGTGTGTAAGCCTTTTAAACTCACCCTTGGGAGCTTACTCAATGACCACTAACTTCGTTAAATTTATTTGATTTAGAGTGAACTAAACCGGAACAAATTCTCCTTTTTATTGAACATAGAGCATAGCTCTGAGTTGGGAAGAAATTTAATCAAATTGGTATTAGTTGGTTCGGGAACTAATCGAAACTAACTAAACTGGTTAGAGGTATTGTTCACACCACCTGCTTTAAGGGCATTCTCACCGGCAAAGTATTCTTTATGATCATCACCCATGTCAGAGCCTGACATGTTCTGATGTTTAACACAGGCGATACCTTGACGAATTTCTTTACGTTGTACACCCTCAACATAACCAAGCATAGCCGCATCACCAAAGTATTCTTTAGCTAAGTTATCAACAGACAATGCCGTTGTATGGTAAGTAGGCAGTGTGATTAAGTGATGGAAAATACCCGCTTCACGTGCTGTATCAGATTGGAAACTACGGATTTTATCATCTGCCGCAGCAGCTAATTCAGAGTTATCATAATCAACATTCATTAAATCTCCGCGAACATAGCTAGATACATCTTCGCCAGCTTCAACCATGGCATCAAATGCTTGTTGGCGGAAGTTTAGTGTCCAGTTAAATGATGGGCTGTTGTTATAAACCAGCTTAGCATTTGGAATTTCTTTACGTACTTCGTTCATCATTGCTGTGATATCAGCAACGTTTGGTGTCGCGGTTTCAATCCAAAGTAAATCAGCACCTGCTTTAATTGCTTCAATGCTATCAAATACACAACGCTCTTCACCCGTACCTTGACGGAACTGGTATAAACCAGAAGGTAAACGTTTAGGGCGAACTAGTTTTCCATCACGATTGAAGCATACATCGCCTTCAGCCATTTGTGATACGTCAATTTCTTCAACGTCTAAGAAAGAGTTATAAACATCACCTTGATCGCCAGGCTCTTTAACAACCGCTATTTCTTTAGTAAGACCAGCACCTTCAGAGTCTGTACGTGAAACGATAATACCGTTGTCGATACCAAGCTCAAGGAAAGCATGACGTAATGCACGAATTTTAGAATGAAAATCTGCATGAGGAACGGTAACTTTACCATCTTGATGGCCACATTGCTTTTCATCGGCAACTTGGTTTTCAATTTGCAGTGCACAAGCACCAGCTTCAATCATTTGCTTAGCCATTAGGTAAGTTGCTTCGGCGTTACCAAAACCCGCGTCAATATCTGCAATAATTGGCACAACGTGAGTAACGTGGTTATCAATTTTCTCTTGGATAGCTGCTTTTTCAGCGCCATTTGCTTTATCTAAATCGCGGAAAAGGCCACCTAATTCACGTGCATCAGCTTGGCGAAGAAAGGTATAAAGCTCTTCAACCAAAGAAGCCACTGACGTTTTTTCATGCATAGATTGATCAGGTAAAGGACCAAATTCACTGCGAAGAGCTGCAACCATCCAACCTGAAAGGTATAAATAACGACGATCGGTCTTACCATCAAAATGCTTCTTGATAGAAATCATTTTCTGTTGACCAACAAAACCATGCCAGCAACCTAGAGACTGAGTATATTTAGAGCTATCAGCATCATAAGCTTCCATATCGCTACGCATAATATCTGCAGTGTACTGAGCAATCTCTAAACCCGTTTTAAATTTGTTCTGTGCACGCATACGAGCAACTGATTCTGGGTTTATAGCATCCCAAGAGCTTCCTGCATTGGCTTTAATCGCTTGAACTGCTTCTATTGCACTTTGATAGTTAGACATATCATTCTCCAAAAGTCTTGTTGTGGGTTAATTCGTTATATTTATCGTTAATTAGTATTGGTTAGTTAACTTCCAACTTAATAGCTTTAACCTAGAGGCTCAACCTCGAGTTGACTACAAACAAGTAAGCTTTCATACCGGACTACAAAAACAATAACCCATGAAGATGGTATTTTTAAAATATATATATATTATTATCATCATTCACGACGTGAATATAAATATTCCTTTATTGTTGTGCCCGGGTAGTTTTTATTGCGCTTAAGATAAAATTTCATTGAATTAGCCCCCTTTTTAGCTTATATCTATCTCACTTATATTTATTAGCAGAGCCATTAATTACATGAATATTTCTAAAATTGATTTGAATTTACTTATTTATTTAGACGTATTGTTGCGAGAGAAGAATGTTACCCGTGCCGCAAGTCAACTTAACATTACTCAACCAGCTATGAGTAATGGCCTAAAACGACTAAGGACATTATTTAACGATCCAATTTTAGTACGTACTTCTGACGGTATGGTTCCTACAGAACGCGCTCGCAGTTTGGCACCTAGTATTCGTAAGATATTGCTTGAACTAGAAGAAGCGCTACAAGGCGAAGAAGAGTTTAATGAACTAAACAGTCAGCGTGTATTTAGAATAATGGCCAGTGATTATGCTGCATCAACTTTAATTCCGACCTTGTTAAGGGCACTAAATAAAGTTGCACCCAATATCACTCTCGATATTATGACACCCAGTGATGTTACTTTTCATGATGTTGAAGCGGGTAAAATTGATATGGCGATCAACCGCTTTGATGAGTTACCGCAGTCTTTCCACCAAAAAGCGATCTGGCGTGATTCATTTTCTTGTTTATTAAGTGCTGATAGCCCCTTAGTAAGTAAATTTAATTTAAATGCTTATTTAGATGCAAAACATGTCTGGGTTTCAAAAACAGGTTTTGGCGTGGGTGTGGGAATGGATCCTAAAGATGTTCAGAAACTAGGATGGGTTGATGAAGCACTTGCTCGTTTAGGTAAAAAACGTGACATAAAAGTTTTTACCCGTAATTACCATGTCGCGATGCAACTAGCGTATGAAGATAACTTAATTGCAACGTTGCCGACAAAAGCAGCCCAGTTACACAAAAATGATAGCAATTATACTATTGTTAAACCACCTTTTGAGATCCCTGATATTGAATTAAAAATGATCTGGAGCCCTTTACTTCATCATGATGCAAGCCATATTTGGTTTCGCCAATTAGTTATCGCTGCAGCGCTAAAGTGTCAGGAGAATATTTAAGCTACTATGAATAATGTGCTTTATACCCTCTTTGTCATCAGCATAAGTTTACTACTAGGAAAATTCGCTAATTATTTATTAGCGGCCTTACCTGCTAGTTTATACGGCATGATTATTTATGCGCTTTTTTTACAACTCAATTGGTTTAGCGCAAAAAAGGTTACCAAAACGAATCAGTGGCTGATCAAGCATATGGGCGTATGTCTAGTACCTGCTGGCATGGGGATCATCAATCACTTTGATCTCATTCAGCAGCATGGCCTTGCGCTAGTGATTATTATTTTCAGCTCAACTTTTATTTTACTCACGGTTATTGGCTACTTGAGCGAACGTTATTTAATAACACCTGAGAATCACAAAACGATTACCAAAAATAATCCCCAAAAAGGGTCAAGATAATGCTGACTACTTTCATTACTAATAGCCCAATATTGGCCAGCATAATTATCACGTTAATCACAGTAGCAACCTACCAATTAGCGGCTTCATGCCAACAGAAATGGCAATATATTTGGTTAAATCCTATGTTAATTTCTATTAGCATATTGGTGCCGTTTTTGTTAATAACAGAGATTAATTATCAAGAGTATAGTGATAAAACTCAAATACTTAACTATTTGCTCGAACCTGCCATTGTTGCCTTAGGTTTACCCCTTTATCAACAGTTTAAGCAAATACGTTTTTATTGGCGAGAAATGACCGCTATTTTAGTACTAGGCATTACTGTGGTAATTATCGTTAGCTTTATTCTGGCTATGTGGTTGATAAAAGCACCTGAAATAGCGATAGCCTTATCATTAAAATCAGTCACTACCCCGATAGGTATTACCTTAACCGAACAGTTGTTTGGTGATAGCTCTATTACCGCTTTTGCTATATTAATTGCTGGTTTATTTGGTGCCTTATTAGGTCCTCAATGGCTAAGCTTTATTGGTGTGAATTCAGCTAAAGCTCAAGGATTAGCTATTGGCAGTGCCAGCCATGTTATTGGCACAGCTGTACTTGTACGTAAAAGTGCAGAGCATGGCGCATATAGCTCTGTAGCTTTGATTTTATCTGCAGTGCTCACAGCCCTGATCAGCCCCTGGTTAATCCCTTTAATACAACAACTTTTCAACTAAGCCCATTTAAGTGGTGACTTAAGCATCATTCACATAGTGAATGATGCTTATAACAAAGTACAATAATATGAATACCAGCATTTCACCCCCGCACAAAATAAAATTAAAGCCATACTTTACAACAACTTAATAAAATACTTTTCAATGTAATATTTTACAGCTCAATTTTATAGCCCTAAAGCACTATTGCCAGCAGTGATAATAAGCCATAGGATTATCACTAATAGTTATTTCTAGCGTTTATTTCGCTCTACCATGGCTTAAATGACGCTAGAAATAGAAACTTTTACATAAACATTCTTGACGATTAAATACCAAGTTTTGAAATAAGGTGAAGTAACGATGACTGAGACAGTAACGATAGAGAACTTAACAGTAAGCCAGTGTCTTTTTGATTTTATTGAACATGAAGCATTACCAGATACTACTATTAGTTCAGCACATTTTTGGCAGCAGTTTTCTAGTATCATTGATGACCTAAGCCCCGAAAATAAACAGCTTTTAATAAAGCGTGATACGTTACAAGCCAGCATTGATAATTATCATCAAAATAATAAGCCACTTGAATTTTCTCACTATAAACAATTTTTAACAGACATTAACTACCTAGTACCGCAAGTAGATGACTTTAGTATCAACACCTGCAATGTTGATAATGAGTTAGCATCTATGGCCGGACCACAACTTGTTGTACCCATAATGAATGCTCGTTTTGCATTGAATGCGGTAAATGCACGTTGGGGAAGTTTATATGATGCACTTTACGGCACCGATGCCATAAGTGATGTCAACGGCGCACAGCCAAGTAAAGCATATAATCCGATTCGTGGTAAAAAGGTTATCGCTTTTGCTAAAGATTACCTAGACCATGTTATTCCGCTGCTTAATGGTAATCATAGTCAGGCAGTTGGCTATCACTTAACTGAACAACAATTGATGATAAGTTTGATTGATGGTACGCAAACTCCATTACATACCCCTGAGGCATTCGTTGGTTTTACTGGCAGCATAAATAAACCTGAGTCTCTGATGTTTACTCACAATGGCTTGCACCTACAATTATTATTCAACGACGACAGTGCTATAGGTAAAGAAGATGCTGCAGGTTTAAGCGACATTATGCTTGAATCCGCTTTAACAACCATTATGGATTGTGAAGATTCAGTAGCCGCTGTCGATGGCGAAGACAAAGTAATTGCCTATAGAAATTGGCTAGGATTAATGACGGGAAAGTTATCTGCAACCCTCAATAAAAATGGTCAAAGTATTACCCGTACTATGAATAAAGACTTGAGCGTTCAAACACTAAATGGCGATAACATTACCCTTAAAGCTCGTAGTTTAATGTTCGTACGTAATGTCGGTCATTTGATGACAAATAATGCCATTATTGATAAAAATGGCAACGAAGTACCTGAAGGCATTCTTGATGCTATGATCACCAGCTTAATTGCTTTGCATGACTTAAAAGGCAATAGCGAATATAGCAATAGTAGTGAAGGTTCTATTTATATTGTTAAGCCTAAAATGCATGGTCCTGAAGAAGTGGCTTTTGCCAACACATTATTTTCTCGGGTAGAAGCGGCTCTATCACTACCATGTAACACGGTAAAAATGGGCATTATGGATGAAGAAAGGCGTACCAGTGTTAACTTAAAAAATTGTATTTATGCAGCAAGAAACCGTGTGGTGTTTATTAATACGGGCTTTTTAGATAGAACAGGTGATGAGATCCATACCTCTATGATGGCAGGACCCATGGCAAGAAAAGCGGATATAAAACTGACGCCATGGATAAGCGCGTATGAAGATAACAATGTTGATGTTGGTTTGGCATGTGGATTTAGTCAGAAAGCACAAATTGGTAAAGGTATGTGGCCAATTCCGGATCAAATGTCGAACATGTTAGCAACTAAAATAAACCATGTAGAAGCCGGTGCAAATACTGCTTGGGTTCCCTCTCCTACCGCTGCAACTTTACATGCTCTGCATTACCATAGAGTGAATGTCTTTGGGTTACAGGAACAACTTGCCAAGCGCACCCCAGCCAAAATAGATGATATTTTAACTATCCCGCTGGCAGAACATACTAACTGGACCTCTCAGGAAGTGAATGATGAATTAGACAATAACTGCCAAGGTATTTTGGGATACGTCGTTCGCTGGATTGACAACGGCGTAGGTTGTTCTAAAGTGCCAGATATAAACAATGTCGGCTTAATGGAAGATAGAGCTACATTACGTATTTCTAGCCAGCACATTGCTAATTGGCTTACTCATAACATTTGTACGACAGCACAAGTGCAAGCCAGTTTAGAGAAAATGGCACGTATTGTCGATGAACAAAATGCGAGTGATAGCAGTTATCAAGCGATGAGTAATGACTATACCAATAGCATCGCTTTTAAGGCCGCTTCAGCATTAATATTTTCAGGCGTAGAACAGCCTAATGGTTATACAGAGCCTTTATTACATCAGTATCGCATAGAAAAAAAACGTCAACTTAACTAAAGCTTATACTTCTAAAGCTCCGAGTTTTAATGTCTACCTGAGTAAATAGCTAAACCTGCCGTTATGGGAAGTGACCCATAGCGGCAGTTTTTTTATCGGAAACGCAATGACGTGAAACGATAATTGTAATAATTTATCCAAGCGTATTGTTACCAAATAAAATAATTTGAAATATTTAATTAGCTGAACCGTTCTAATAATAAGAGTGTCGTAGGTTTATAATTGAGAATATCGCGTTGAACTATCTTGTTTGTAAGCATATACCATCCGCCGTATGAAAGAAGCAGCTTATCTCAAGTAACTAGCATAAAGATTAAACAACCTTTAAAGTAACACTTGTAACAATTTAGTATAATTAATACGTAGCAGCTCTGCTTAAATAAATGCGCATTACTAAAAGGATATAGGCAATGAGAACCATTAAATTACTGTTAGTTAGTTCTATCACATTCTTAGCTTTGATAAATATTTCTCCCGTGAATGCCAAACCTGTAATGAAAGTGCAACATTTAAACGTTAATAATATGCTGACAGCCAGCTTTAATAGCTACGATATAACTAACGTTGCGGGTAGAGTCCCTAATACTTTTTCTTCAAACACCAGCAGTAATTTCTCTACCAGTTTAATTTTATCTCACCCTGCAGCTTTAGGTGATATGAATTCAAATATAACAATTGGCGTAATTAATAAATCGTATGACTTTTTTACCAGTGCTATGATTTTTAATGATAAATTACATCAACTTATATCGTACTTTACGGCCTCTAACGATGACAGTATTGTCGCCCCTTCAGTTTCATCTCCTGAGACTAAAGTAATAAAAAAGAAGTGTAATAGCACATTGAGCTTTAGTTAGTCTTATTTAAAGCGCTAGATATTCACCTTCCTACTGCTATATCAAGATTACTCTTTTGATATAGCGCGATTAAACATCGCACATTTTTTAACCTCCTAGCCAAACAGTTCACCTATCACCTCAAATTAAACCATCTTTTTGATAAAAATCTAAACTATAAATATTCTCCAAGTCCATTTTACGTTACTCTGCTTCATCGATTATTGATTACTTGTTTATCTATGAAACCATTGAAAAAACTACTTACTGGCTTATTACTCATCCTTTTATTGCTTATTGCTACTGCATCAACCTGGCTTTATAGCAAGGTTGATGGCGCTTTGCCTGTCCTCGATGGTAAGAAAACAGTTTTTGGTTTAAAAAAATCGGCCATTATTGAGCGTGATGAACAGGGTATTGCCACAATTAAGGCGCAAAACAGAAATGACATTGCCGTAGCATTGGGTTTTGTTCATGCACAAGAACGCTTTTTTCAAATGGATTTACTTAGGCGCAACTCTGCAGGTGAGTTAGCAAGTTTATTCGGCCCATTGGCGCTTGATTATGATAAATCAATTCGTAAACATCGCTTTCGTGACAGAGCAAGAGCTATCGCAGCTGAGCTACCTCAAGAGCAATTAGAATTAATAAAGGCCTACACTCGAGGTGTTAACCAAGGTTTAAAGTATTTAAATTCATCACCGTTTGAGTACCTTTTACTTCAACAAGAGCCTGTACAGTGGAGTGAAGAAGATTCTATTCTTACCGTTTTTAGTATGTACATTGATCTTCAATATCATGATGGCAGACGCGAGCGCACATTAGGCTTAATGAAAGCCGTTTTATCCGGCGACGTTTACGCATTTTTAGATCCAAAGGGCAGTATCTGGGATGCTGCTATTGATGGTAGCCATTATCCTCAAGCTCCTATGCCAGAAAATGCTTGGCCTTCAGCTTCTAGCTTCAACTTCAACTTTAACTTTAACGATACAGATAATACCTACAAAGCATCGACTGTATTAGCAAATAACAATGAAGATAAATATCAAGGTGATCATTTACCTGGCTCGAATAGTTGGGCTATTTCTGGGGCATTAAGCGCTACAGGTAGTGGCGTAATAGCCAATGACATGCATCTAGGTATTCGTGTCCCGAACACTTGGTTTCGCGCTTCTTTTGAATATCCCAAGACTAAAAAAAGCAGCTTGAGAGCTGTTGATGCAAAAGATAGCACAGAACACATTAAAGTGACTGGTGCCACCTTGCCTGGTACTCCTAACATGGTAATAGGTAGTAATGAGAATATCGCTTGGGGATTTACCAACAGCTATGGCGATTATAGTGATGTGATTGTACTAACGACTACTGCTGATAATAACCAATACCTGACTCCTTCAGGTTATCAAAAATTTACGCTTCACAAACAAGTGATCGCGGTCAAAGGTCAAAAAGCACAAGAAATAACCGTCACTGAAACCATTTGGGGCCCTGTAATTGGCAAGAATCACCAAGGCCAATTACTTGCATATCGCTGGGTTGCCCATGATAAAGAAGCAATAAATCTTGTAGCGACTGAATTAGAGCAAGCAGAAAATGTATCGCAAGCCTTTAATATTGCTGCTCGTTCAGGAATTCCCTCTCAGAATATGCTTGTGGTTGATAAAAATGGAGACATAGGTTGGACAATTATGGGGCCTATTCCCAACAAAAAAGGCATCATTGGTGAAACACCAACATCATGGTCATCAGGCAAAAATTATTGGCAAGGTTATTTAACGCCAGAGCAGTACCCTAGTATTAACACCCCCGATAATCATAGACTATGGACAGCTAATTCCCGCGTTGTTGGTGGTGACATGGTTAAAAAGCTTGGTAATGGGGGTTATGCACTGGGGGCTCGTTCAAAACAAATTAGAGATAATTTATTCGCTCAAACCACATTCGATGAGCAATCTCTTCTTCAAATTGGACTAGATGATGAGGCGATTTTTTTACAACGTTGGCAGCAGTTCATCCTCAACACCGTATTAACCAAACAAGCACTCGCTCAACATCATAGCTTTCAACAAGTGAAAGATTTGTTAGAAAATCCTGAAAAGTTAAGAGCAAGTATCGACTCTGTTAGTTATCGTTTAGTGCGAAACTTTAGAATTAACCTAAGGGATAAGATTTTTTTTGAGCTAATCAGTAGCTTAAAAAATGCAGATAATGCTTTTAATTTCAAAAGTATTCGCCATCAAATAGAAGTACCTTTATGGCAACTCATTAATGAACAGCCAAAGAACTTCATGATGCTTTCTGAAAACAGTTGGCAAGAGATTTTTACTAACTCATTAGAAGTCACTATTGCAGACATGTCTATTAATCAAACTTTAGATCAAGCTACATGGGGGCAACAGAATAGCTCAGCGATTAAACACCCACTTAGTAGTGCAGTTCCCCTACTTGATCATTGGCTTGATATGCCAAGTATCGCTTTGCCTGGAGATAGTTATATGCCAAGAGTACAAGGCAAGTCTTTCGGTGCTTCAGAGCGAATGGTTGTTTCTCCTGGTCATGAAGAGAGTGGTATTTTTCATATGCCAACTAGCCAGTCTGGCCACCCTTGGAGTCCTTATTATGGCAAGGGGCATAGTGATTGGGAGAATGGGATCGCTTCTCCGTTCTTACCGGGTAAAACGCATTATAAGCTAACCTTGCTTAGCTACTAATTAACAGTGATTTAATATAAAAATTTAATATCGAGAACATAATGACTACTTTGATAACTTGCTTGTTTTTAGCGTTACTTTTACCACTACTTGCAAAAGGCCCTGTAGCTTATGCTATGGCTAAACTCGGGGGATACAATAATAATCATCCAAGAGATCAACAAAGTAAATTAACGGGCTTCGGTGCACGTGGATTAGCTGCTCATCAAAATGCCTTTGAATCTGTCATTCTTTTTGCGCCAGCAATAATTTTAGCGCTAGTAACTGGTAATACCCAAAAAACTGTCGTCATATTGGCCGTTGTACATGTTATTTCAAGAGTGTTATATAACATATTATATTTATTGGATTTTGCCCTGTTGAGATCAATAGTATGGGCAATTGCTACCTTATGTAGCTTCGCTATAGTATTTCAATGCATTCCCTAAATAGTACAGATTAACAAAAAACGTCTAAAGAAACAGTTGACACTATTTAGCTAAGCTAGCTAGAGTAACTACTCAAACGAGCAATCAATTAACAATAAAAAGGTAAACAAGTGAGCGAAAAGTTAGATTTAAATGAAATACGCCAAGAGATAACGCTTTTAGATCAAGATTTATTAGCTTTATTTGCAAGACGTCGCGCGTTAACACTTAAGGTGGCAAAGAGTAAAGTACAGCAAATTCGCCCTATAAGAGATCAACAACGCGAACAAGAGCTGTTAATTCGCTTAATTAAACATGGTAAAACGCTAAATTTAGATGCTCACTATGTTACCAGTGTATTTCAAACAATTATTGAAGACTCTGTATTAAATCAGCAAGCTTACTTACAAAGTTTAGCCAACCCTGATATTCAAGTACCCACTGTTAGTGTTGCCTTTTTAGGTGATAAGGGGTCATATAGCTACCTTGCTAGCCATCGATATTTTTCACGCCGTGCAGAGAAAATTATCGAATCAGGCTGCCAAAGCTTCAATGAGATATTGCAACAAGTTGAATCTGGGCAAGTTGATTACGGTATGCTTCCGATTGAAAATACTAGCTCAGGTAGCATTAATGAAGTTTACGACTTATTGCAACATACTAACCTTTCAATTGTTGGTGAGATAACCCAACCCATTGAACATTGCTTACTAACATCAGTAAATACCAGTTTAGATAAGATCCAAACCATTTATGCGCATGGGCAACCGTTTGCGCAATGTAGTAATTTCCTAGATAAACAAAGCGGTATACGAATTGAATATTGCGATAGTACTGCTGATGCCATGGCTAAAGTCGCTGAATTGCAAGATGATACCATCGCAGTTATTGGTAGCGAAGAAGGCGGACAACTTTATCAATTACATGCCTTAGAGCAATCCATCGCTAATCAAACTGAAAACCATTCTCGCTTTATTCTCGTTGCTCGAAAATCAGTTGACGTAGCAGAGCAAATCCCAGCAAAAACTGCAATAATTCTTGCTACGGCTCAAAAAGCAGGTGCCCTAGTAGAGTGCTTATTAGTACTTAAAGAGAAGGGGATTAATATGTGTAAGCTTGAATCACGTCCGATTCAAGGTCGACCTTGGGAAGAAATGTTCTATATTGATGTAGAAGCAAACATCAAGAGCTTTGCTCTACAGGAGGCTATTAACGACATTACTCCACACACTAATTTCATCAAAGTACTAGGCTGTTACCCTGTTGAGCATATCAGTCCTACAAGTGTTCCAAGTAGCGCGCTTTAAAGACTGCTTAGGGTGTAGCTGTTACCAATCAAAGCGCATCTAAAATGGTAACAGGTATAGTGCTATATATTATTACTCTATGATATATAGCACTAGCGAGATCATAGCTAAAGTGTTATAAATATAAGATTAGTTGTATTCATTGGTCGAATATTATGCAGTACTCTCTATTTAACAATAATGCCTTTAAAAAAACTGATTCATCCTCGCCAGACGCTCAAAAACTTCCCTCTAACAAGTCTATTGGATTCACCCTAATTGAGCTATTGGTGACTATAGCTATTGCTGCGATAGCAATAACCATAGCAGTGCCAAGCTTGAGCAGCTTCACCATGCAGATGCGTGTTGATAATGAAGTAACTGAACTACAGCGTTTATTATTGACCGCTCGTAATACTGCAATCAATTCAGGTGAAGATGCGAGCCTTTGTCCGCTTAAAGTTGATGATACCTGCGAAAACTCAAGAAATTGGAAAGGTAGGATAGGTGTAGTGTCGATTGCTGATGGCTTAATAAAAGAAAGAGAGGCAATCACTTCAGGAGATAGTCTTAACTTTATTTTGCCTAGTGTAACTTACAGCCCAAGTGGTCAACTTCGCACTGCCAACAACAACTTTCTAATATTCAGCTATTGTCCAAGCGGTAATGCTGATTATTGTCGAGGGGTCGGCTTGTCTTTATCAGGTAGGACTTATTTAAGTTCAGATATTAATGGTGATGGTAAAGACCAAGATAGAAATGGTAATAATATTACTCCGTAATAAAACTCAAGTATTTAATTCAATAATGCACAGTAATTAACAAAGTATAATTACAAAAACTAGCTATGTTAATTACTTTAATGCATCAAAATTTTTTCATAACTAACCGCTAACGTGGTGTTCTCTTATCTAACGACTGCGCCTTGGGGTTAGTAAATATATCCCCCTCTAATACACACTCATGAGCTTTATATATTTTAACTTTATCCTGAGAGTTTTGTATGCTCACTTTTTTTCCAACAATATGTTTGGTCAGCTTTGATAAGCCCCCTGATTTAGTTTGCCAAAACAAAATGATCTCCTTACCATCAACTAGTGCGACATGACATTTGGCATCTAACTTCTTATCACTAGCAACTCCCCTCCCTTCTGCGGTCTTAACAGGTTTAGCTGCTTGGACAGAAAACAACGCAAGTAAAAGTGCACACGAAATAGACATAACGAAACCTTTCATATTTACTCCTCCCAACAAATAAGGGGTAATTTTTTCCCCGTATCAGTTAGTGTAATCTCATCACAGGCAGCATCATTAGTTGCTTGTGTACCTTGTGCTGTTGCCGTTAATGTAAAAGTACTATTCACAACCACTGATGAAATTTTATAATACCCGCTTGGTGTTTCCCATACGGCAGCACTACCAACACCGAGCTCACTAATATTCGCTGTATAGGCTCTACTATCAACAAATAACTGCTCTTGTAAGTTAGCTAAACGTACGAGTTCACGAGGCGCTTCAGCTCGATTATTCCTAACTACAAAATCATTGTATGAGGGGTAAGCAACACCAGCTAAAATACCAATAATAGCCACGGTGATAAGTAATTCGATTAAAGTAAAACCATAGCTTTTTTTCTGTTTATTCATGATGTCTGTCCCATAACATTAAATTTAGAGCTTTAACTTATTGATCTTCTGTAACATAAAGGTAAGTTCGCATTGTTTTCAAATCAAAGTCTACACCGATAATTTTTCGTCCAACAATTAGGTTACCAGTCACTTCCGATTTAGGATCATCTGGATCATCTGGTAATACAATTAAGGTAGGCGATCCTAAGAACTGCTCACTAATTGCCGCTATTCTATCGGTTCTATTATCAGAGTCTTCCGAAAGCCAATTATACCTTTTAGTCCCTAACGCCAAGTCAACTGCATATAACCAGCCTTTGCCTGTTGGCGGTTTACAATCAATCAAATCAGCTGAAAATTCTGGTGGTGTGAATGAGGTGTAATAAGCAATACCGTTAATAACTATAGCTGCTGATGTACTCTTTTCGCCTGTTTGAGTGAAATCTATAAACCAACCAGATTGTGCACTGACCTCTATCGCTAAGTCCTCTCTTGCTTCAGGGCTCATTGTCGCGGCAAAGCGATCAGTGGTAAAATCAAATAAATTCTCTTCCGTAATTACCGTTGGTGTTGGTGGTGTACTATCATCAGAAAATGTTTGTGTTTTTATATTTTCATCTTTAATCATAAAAAAACTGTCAACAGTATCAATACCTAACGGGTTAGATCTATCACCACTACCAATTAATACCGCATCATATGGTATTTCTTGGTGTACGGTAATAGTCGTTGTTACACCATCTTTGTCTGTTACGTCAGTTTCTAAGGTTTCAGCAATAAAGGTTCTTACAATAGAAGGCTCGTAAAAGAAACGTCTGTCTGTTGCATTAGTATCACCACCTAAACTCGCTAATTGAAACACTGAGAAATCATCTGTATCACCACCTGGCATATCAACACGCCAAACATTGCCGCCAGTATCCCCTGTATATAATCGATCAACTAGACCATTACCATTACTGTCTAATAAACCTATACTTGAAGGAATACTATCCGTACCTGCAAAAGTAGTGTCTGCCCCGGTAGGTGCCATGCTCCATCTTAATGCGCCTGTTTTAGCGTCAACCATGTATACAGAGCGCCCTTTAGTATCGTTAGTCCCGACGCCATCACTGTCTTTCTTAGTATCATAACCTCCACCAAAGAAAAGTACAGGACTAGCAACTTTACCGCTTAAGTTGAGTTTAGAGAAACCAACTTTAGGCTGCGACCAGGTTTGCCCTAACTCCTCAAAGTCAGTACTGCCACCTTTTATATGCCACATTAAACTTGGTGTGTCGGGTGTGCTGATATCTAAGGCATAATATGAATCACCTCCGCGACGTAAACCAAAGAATATCCAGACAGAATCTCCTGTTTCGATAATACCATCGCCATCTTTGTCATTTACATAAGAAGTTATTTGACCATCAATACCATAAATTTTGCTGGCAGAAGAAAAGTTATCTCGCAAACCTGTGATGTTTGGAAAAAGCTCTTTTGGCATAAAGGCCCATGTTTCTGAGACGGTATCTCCAGCATCTTCAAACATATGTAATGCACCCGCATTAGTACCTATTACAATGCGTATACTTGTACCATAATTAACAACTAAGGGTTTTGAGTGCAGTGGGTCACCAAAAACATCCGCCCGCATATCCGTAACACTATCGTCCTTATCTTCATCATCGACATCCATGCCCAAATTCCAATTAAAGTAATCCGTAACATCAGCTAAGGCTACACCGAGAGTATCTGCAAACGATTGCTCATTACCAGTTAAAGCATCTGTATTTAACAGACTAAGTGCCCCCTCATCTCCAATATCACTATAAACAACACGGTCAGTGACATTTTTCGTTGCAAACCAACTAGCAACACCACCTTGGGCAACTAAATTACCATCAACCGTTGGTGACCAGTAACTTTTCACTGTTGTAGAAAAATGTCCTGTATCTTCATTAAGCGCAGGCACATCATTAGCACCGACTTGGATACTATTAATGACCTTATACTTTTTTAAATTTCCTTGCCAACGAGGGCCATTTTGCGGGTCAAACATAGCATAATAAACTGAGTTTAAGGTTTCAGTTCTGTCAAAGTTATTCGCAGCAACTGAGGCAGAAGTTAGACTGTCATTAGCTGGCGTTAAATTTCGTAACGTACTTTGTAACGCTGCAGTCAACTGTAGCCCATCACTTGCTGCAAAGTAGTCTCCACCGCCGCGTTCAGCCGTTTCAATTAACAAGGGGGCGGCGTCAGCAGCACCTTCACTAAAACCAATAGTATGGGTTGATACAGTTTGCACACCATCAAGGGTTAAGTTGACATCGTAGGTGTTCATCCAGCCTGCTAATGCTGGCAAATAGCTGGAGCCGGTGTTATACCACTCCTTGTCATAGGTAAAAGTAGCGTTGTTAAAATTTTCATGAGTTCCCGTAAAGGTCACATCTTTAAATACAGGATTACCATCAACATCTACCCCGTTTGGTTCTTTAGACGTTAAGCCTTCAATATCACTATCTGCCGCAGAATCGAATGAAGGTACTCCGTCGGTAATTAAAATAATATAGGCTTTGTCTGTACACTCATCAAAAGGGGTTTTGTATTGATTAGGGCTTTTGATAATTGAAGAGGTAGCAATAGGTCTAGAGGAGGCCTTAGCATCATCACCATATTTAACCGTTTTACCCGCAAAATATTGCTGTGCTTCATAGGTTGATTCACATAAAGGGGTCCACGGACCTGCCGTGAGATCATTGTCAATGATACTGATAAGGCTAGCTTCATTAGTCGTTGTCATCTCGTCAATACCAAAGACTACTCGGCCACCATTATTAGCTGAATCACCATCACCATAATTATTATTAAATATTTCTAAACCAAATTCGACACCACCTGTTGACTCAATAACGTTAGTGATACTTCTTATTGCTGTCTCTAAACGAGTTTCACTTATTTCATCTTTGAGTACACTATGATACCAACGAAGATAATTTGCGGTATATAAAGTAACTAAAGGGCCAGTCCAATTAACATTTAATTCATCGGTATCTGTTGTATGGTAAATAGGATCCTTTTTTGTACCTAAATTATTGGCAGGGTACCCTGTTGAGCCATCAACATTCTCTAGACTACCTGCATTGTCTGCAGTCTTGACATCTTCTTCGCAATCAAGCACTTCAATATTCAAACCATTATTATCGGGTATTTCTTCCCAAGTACCACTATTACCCTTAATGGTATATTCACGAATATGCCCCGTATAAAAACCTTTCATTTTTAACGATTCTTTAGAGCTTTCACAACTATTAATAGCCGCTAAAAAACGTCGCCCATCACTTGGGCTATCAGGTATAGCGGAAAAACCATCAGAACTCCCTTTATTAAAATAGGTCGCATCATCATTGTAGGCATGAGAAGCGCCATCAGGAGGATAATAATCAGGTACAGTACTTTCATCAAAATTATATGGCTTATCAACGGTATGCACAGTCCCCATACTGCCTGAATTATCAAAAATAATCAGTACCTTAGATTTCTTTGCAGCCTGTTTTACGGCATCACTAACGTAGAGTTCTATATCTTCAGCAAGCGACAAAGATGCCGTCAATAATACAGATATAATGAGTAAACTTAACGTAAAAAACTTCTTCATAATAAAACCCCAAATATAAACATGACTAGCCAGTTCACCATTGATTAAAAATTTTTATTTCAATAAATGCTGTGCTATTCCTGAATTCACTTCCACCGTATTCGTTTTATTACGGCCATACTTTCTGCTTATTTGTATACGTAAAACATTACAAGTAAACACCTGTGCTGATGAAGCAGATCGAGAATGGGGGCAATCTGCTTCAAGCTCAAATTCATTGTTAGCAATATCAAGTGTTGCAGCATTAATATCACCATATTGGTTAGCATTCGTTAGCTCAGCCTTGATATTTTTCGCACCATCTTGAAAGGTTGCTATCGGCTTAGCAAAACCATTATTACCTGTACCTCCGGTCACTTGTTTGAAGATAAATTCATCAACAGCACTGACCACTTCTTGATCAGCAACCATTTTTTCTTCGCTCGCACCTGACATTTTCATATCGGTTGTACTATTTTGCATTAATGCTGCAGCAACAGCTGTTAAGGCAATTAAAAAAACTAAAGCAACTATTAGCACTACACCTCGCTGTTTACGGTGTTTTACAAGCTTATTTATTTTATAAATACGACTTACCATAAATCGATCCTAGCATTATATAATGTCACTGTTGAACTAAATAATAGACGACGGTAATTATCATTAACAGTCACCGACAAATCGCCTAACTGATAGGTATTAGTATTGGTATATTTGTTATCCTCTACTATATTTCGCGCCAAAACAAAGATTTTAACCGCGATGATTTTAGTACCTCCTGCGTCATCCCACAGTACTTGAGTCATATCATCTGCAGAGATAAAAGCATCCACTATGCCATAACCAGCAGCATCAGGGTCAGTATCAGCGTCATAACCATACATGAAATGAATCATTTCAATACCATCTATAATCGGTGCAAAAGACATTTGTGTTGTCAATCGTCCTTGCATTAATACGGGGACGGTATTGCTACCTAGCGTTTCTTCTCGAACATAATAAACATGATGCTGATATTGCCAAACTCGACTATTCTCAACTGCTGGTACAGCACCGCTGCCAAATAAAATGCCATCATTAGCGTTGGTAACTAAATGAAAATTTCCTGCTGGTGCAATTACAATAGGAATTTGATTACCATCAACATCTAGAATGGGTGTGCCATCTGCGGCTCGTTGGATTAAGTCTCCTGCTAATACTCTTTTCAATTGGATTACATCTGAACCAACTTTCGCATCATTAAAGCAGCCCATAGGGTTTGAGCTTGTTACTGTATCGCCCCAAAGAGTTCGAAAATGTCCCACGGCCGAAGGAAATGATGCATTATTAACCCCTGTTCCAATACAATCATTTACAGGTGCGACAAGGGTATGGCTTATACTTGAAAGATCAAAAGTTCCGGTATAGTCCCCCCAAAAATCTTGTTTAAGCAGATCATCAGTCAAAACACTAATGGCGAATCGACCATTTTCTTGTAATTCACCATAATTAGAGGTTTCTGTGGTAGTCGTACGCATGCCAACAAAAACACTCATAACACCAGCAAAAAGAACTAGACCAATGGATAATGAAACCATTAGCTCAACTAATGTGAAACCTTTTGCCGAAGGATAAACACGTCCAACTATTAGCACTTTCATATTTAGTTTACTTCCATAATCTTTCATATAATAAAAGCTTCAACAACGACTTGTCTTCTTTTCTTACCTGAGGTACCACAAGTATCGACTTTCTTGTTGTCTTTAATTTCAGTTCTTCCTTGCCAACTTACAACGACACTGATTGAGTTTCCATTTCCAATGATACATCCTTGACCGCCAACTAACCCACCAACGCTCTTTTTATCTACTCCAACCGTAACATCCCCCCCCATAATGGCAAGTTCCCACTCATATTGGTCATTAGCGAGCATTAAGGCTGAAGAACAATTAACAGCAACTTGATCACATCGGTTTGGCTCTGAAGCAACAAAAGTACCTGCCCCATAATTTTTTGCATCATAGCCAGCGAGTACCGCAACGTCGTTAGCCCTCATTCTCGCAATAATATCTTGAGCTAAACTCGACGCTAGGGAACGCTGCATAGCATCAAAACTAGCTTGTTTAGCGGTAGCTTGCATTGCAACGGCTCCTAAAATACCTGTTACCATGATGACTAAAGCAATAAGCACCTCAAGAAAGGTCATCCCTTTTTGAGTACTTCGGTAAATAGGTTTTATGGGAAGCTTATTCATATTTACTCCATAATTGATTCAAATTAATTTTATAAAATAATAAGGAAGTAATAGTTTTGTTTTTAGGGGGGTACTGAAAAAAACTCAATGAAGGGAGAGTACTGAAAAGTATTAGAAATAGAAAAATATTCTCCGCGATAATATTCACGAAAAAGGAATTTACTTCAGATGGTAACCACATATTTTACTACCCTGCCATTTCCATGGTCATCATTAGTTGTACTGAATAAAAAACAGCACAACTCATTAGGAGTAGTTTTCCAACACCTCATCATTATTTAAATGTGTACAGCGACTACTCTCGGCGTTAATATCAACAAAGGTCAATTACACAATAAATTTATATAATTAACAATAAGATAAAGACTAACAATACAATTTAACCGACGACTGTACATTAACGCCATAACCATTAAGTTTGCAGAAAGGCGTTAACATAACGAGTTATTTAAATTTTCTGCTGGTAAATTAAGACTAGCGCAATTCAGCTGGGACTGCAAATACTATGCTTTCTTCTTTACCCGGGTGCTCAATAACTTCATGACCACCATAATTTTTCAGCGCCTCAACCACTTGTTTTATTAATACTGCAGGGGCTGAAGCACCCGCGGTGACACCGACTTTATTAACACCTGTTAACCAGTCAACATCAATATCTTCTGCGGTATCTATTAAATAGGAAACAACTCCCATTTTACTCGCTAACTCTTTCAGTCGATTAGAATTAGAACTATTTTTAGCACCTACAACCAGCATAAGTTCAACTTTATCCGCTATTTCACGAACAGCATCTTGACGGTTTTGAGTGGCATAACAGATATCATCTTTACGTGGCCCTTCAATCAATGGGAATTTAGCTTGAAGAGCAGAAATTACATCCATGGTATCGTCGACCGACAAGGTAGTTTGACTACAAAAATATAGTTTCCCCGGATTTTTAACGACCAATTTAGCAACATCTTCAGGAGATTCAACTAAGTATATACCTGCGGAATCACTGCTATATTGCCCCATGGTACCTTCAACTTCAGGATGGCCTGCATGGCCGATAAGAATACACTCCGTATCTTTACGACTCACACGAGAAACTTCCATGTGGACTTTGGTTACCAACGGGCAAGTCGCATCAAATACTTTTAAAGCTCTTGTTTTAGCTTCTTGTCTAACGGCTTTAGAAACACCATGAGCACTAAAAATAACAGTATTATCATCAGGTACTTCATCAAGTTCATCGACAAAAATGGCGCCGCGTTCTTTTAAGCCATCAACTACAAATTTGTTATGCACCACTTCATGACGAACATAGATAGGTGCACCAAATAAATCTAAAGCGCGCTCGACAATACTAATGGCTCTATCAACACCTGCGCAAAAACCACGAGGGTTAGCTAAAATAATTTCCATACCTTTCCTTCAAAATAAGCGAGAACATATACTGTATTTATTCTAATAAATTAAATGGTTTAACATAACCAAAGAGTGTATTGGTTCAATAAGAAAATACCTCACATCCAAAACCAAATTGTTATTTGATAATTAGGGCATTTAACTGATATGACATTATATCAATGAAACTATTAATTATATATATATTAACGAATGTTGTATAAATGAGGAAGAAAGTAAGGAGTGTATATAGATAATGATATAGGGCTAGCCAATGAGTGGCTTGCCCTATTTAAGCAGAATAATAAGTGTATTATAAACCTAATTTTTTAAACTCTTTGGCGACAACCTTACTTGGTAAAGGTATATAACCATCTTTTTCAACAATGGCTTGACCTGATTTAGATAAAATCATTTTCAAAAATTCAGCTTCCATCGGAGGAAGTGCTTTATTCGGGTGTTTGTTAACATAAACATATAAATAACGTGATAGTGGATATCTACCTGAGATAGCATTTTCCATATTTGCTTCAATGAAAGCTGATCCCTTTTTAGCTAATGGTAAAGCACGTACTCCTGAAGTACGGTAACCAATGCCCGAATAACCTATACCATTAAGTGAGGCCGATACTGACTGTACTACAGATGCTGATCCAGGTTGTTCATTAACACTGTTTTTAAAGTCCCCTTTACATAAAGCTTTCTTTTTAAAGTAGCCGTAAGTGCCTGAAACTGAATTACGGCCATATAATTGAACATCCTTACCTGTCCACGCACCAGATAAACCAAGATCGCCCCAACGGTCAACATCTTTGTCAGCACCACATTTACGATTATTAGAAAAAACAGCATCTACTTGTGCGATAGTTAAGCCTTCTAATGGATTATCTTTATGAACAAAAACAGCTAAGGCATCGATAGCAACACGCACGCGTGTAGGTTTATAACCATAACGTTTTTGAAAAGCTTCTATCTCTCGCATTTTCATTTTACGACTCATTGGCCCAAGGTTAGATGTCGACTCAGTTAATGCTGGCGGAGCAGTAGATGAACCAGCCGCTTGAATTTGAATATTTACATTGGGATAAGTACGTTTAAAGTCTTCAGCCCAGAATGTCATCATATTTGCCAAGGTATCTGAGCCAACTGAGGATACATTGCCAGAGATGCCACTGACTTTTTTATATTCAGGTAGTTTTTCATCGAGAGCGAAAGCAGAAAAACTGATCAGACTTGATAAACTAATAATACTTATAACTTTTTTTAAACTCATGATTGTCTCCGATAAGACCTTGAACTATTTGATTGTTCACACTATACGAAGTGAACATGACAATTATATGGATATTTTATGACAGAATTATGACTAGCAGTAGAAGTGCATTAATTACACAGTGAATAAACTAACACGCAATATCAGACAAGGTACTGGGATCAAAATAGATTGAAAACTCACTCCCTTTCCCCCAGTGGCTATTAATCACTAATTCAGCTTGATGGTGATGTAAGACGTGCTTCACTATGGCTAACCCTAGACCAGAGCCACCAGTATCTCTTGAGCGGGATCTATCTATGCGATAAAAACGCTCCGTTAACCGATTTACATCTTCAGGTTTAATGCCATCACCGTTATCTTTTACTGCAAAAACAGCCTTATTTCCCATCAGTGTCCAGCTAACGTCAATCCGGCCTTTAGCTGGTGTATAAGCAATAGCATTAGATAAAAGGTTAGCACAGGCGCTTTTTAATTCAGTCTCAGAGCCTAATACACACATATCGGTCGAAATATCGAGGCTAATTTCATGCTGCTTATCTTGGTTAAGCCAAGTGACTTCATCAACTAAGGTACGAATCAATTGTGCCATATTGACGCATTGTCTCTCCTCATCACTATTATTTTCGACTTTCGCTAAATTAAGTAATTGCTCAACTAACCGATCCATTCGAGAGACTTGTCCTTCAATAGTTTGAAATGCTTTTTGCCAATGAGGTTCAAAGTCTTCCTGTGAAGCTTGGATCATTTCTACATAGCCACGTACCACAGTTAATGGCGTTTTTAATTCATGTGAAACATTAGCAACAAAGTCACGACGCATGTCTTCTAAACGCTGAATGTTAGATATATCTCTTGCCAAGAGTAAAACATGCTCACTCCCATACGCCATAAGTCGTATTTCAAGTTGAACATCAGAATGCATGGGGGAAATTAATAAACAAGGGGATTCAAAATTTTCTTGTGCTAAGTAATCTGAAAACTCCGGTGCACGCAAAAGGTTATCTATACGCTGACCAAAGTCATCAGGCCAACGAACCCCCAAGAGTCTCTGGGCTTTTTTGTTTCCCCACTCTATAGTGAGTTCCTCAGATAACATTAATGCGGCATCAGGAAGGGCTTCAGCACCATCACGAAAACGACGAATTTTTTCATTTAATTGCTTTTGTTTATTACGCTGCTGCTTAACTTGTCGATATAAACCATCATATAAATAGCCCCACACACCTTTGGCTTGTGGAGGAGAGAGGGCTTTAGACTGCCAAAGCCAATTAATCAGTTTGAATAAATGATGATAATGCCATACCAATAAGAATATGCTACTCGCAAGCATAGCTAGCAGCACATAATCAAATATCCAACCCACAAAAGCGCTCGCAAACAATATACCGAGTAGGCGGTAAAGGATATTTATAAAAGATAAACGAAAGTGCATGTTGGCCTAGTTACTTTCCAAAGAGAGGGGGAAATAGTTACAATGAACTGACTTTTTTCAACTTACTTGAAAAACGGTAACCAGCGCCACGCACGGTTTGTACAAAATCTTCGTGTCCTTCGCCAGAAATAGCTTTTCTTAAACGTCTTATGTGAACATCTACCGTTCGATCTTCAACATAAATATTTGTACCCCAAACATTATCAAGTAATTGCTCACGTGAATATACTCTTTCTGTATGAGTCATAAAGAAGTGCAAGAGACGAAATTCCGTAGGCCCTAAGTCTAAGCTATTACCGTTAATAGCGACACGATGAGCTACAGGATCAAGCTTTAACCCGTGAAAGTCGACCTCTTCTTCAAGAGAAGTAGGAGAAACACGGCGAATCACCGCCTTAATACGCGCAATAAGTTCTTTTGGTGAAAAAGGTTTCGTGACATAGTCATCGACACCGGCTTCAAAACCTTTTACTTTATCATCTTCATCACTACGGGCTGTCAGCATAATAATTGGGATGTTTCGAGTGTATTCATTTTGTTTCAATTTTTTTGCCAACGAAACACCCGTTCCACCAGGTAACATCCAATCGAGTAAGATTAAATCTGGGTAGGGTTCATGAATTTTAGCTAAGGCTTGTTCAATATCGCAAGCTTCAATCGCGTTAAATCCATTTTGATCTAAGACAAAACTAATCATTTCCCTAATAGGGGTTTCATCCTCAACGACTAAAATTTTTCGACTCATGTGTACATCCTAATATTATGACTAACTGATGGAATCTAGGGTTAACAAAAGGAGCATTAACAAAAGATCACACTTGATAAGTTATTGTGCAGAAGTTAAGTGACAGTTTTATGACAAAAAGAAAATTATCTAGCATGCTTAACGCTTTAGCAAGTATTCAAATGTAAAAAGGCCGTTAACCCACTTGAATTAACGACCTCACTTAAACAATATCTGCTTTATTTATTAGCGTTTAGAATTTTTGTTCCATGCCGATAGCAAAATACTGACCTGCTTCAGATAGATGATAAAGATAGCCATCATCGCCGATAACATCATTACTACTTCTGTCTGTATACCAGGCATATACCTTAGTACGTTTACCTAGCTTATAATCTGCACCTAGGCTAATTGCATCTCCGCCAGCAAACTCTTGATACTCAACCTTTGCGAGTACCTTACCTATTTTATAAGACAGGTTAGCTGCATAGCCAGATTCTGATTTACCTGTTGTAATAACTTCGGTATCAACATACATTACGCCTAAACGTAAATCACCAAACCTGTACATACCAGTAACACGAGAGTTAGCTAATGGCTCTGTTGTTTTTTCTGTCGTATCACCCATGCTACGCTTAAATTTCACTGGCATATTTTCATCGTGAGCAACAGATAAGAAAAAGTCTGTTTTTTTCAAGTTTAAATCACCAAAAAACACCCCGACTGAATATGGGTCATCGGCTTCATGATCATCTGAAATAATATAACTGGTTAACAACTGTAAATTGTTATAAGTAGGAGACTTATAAGTCACTGAATCTGCGACACGGTTCTCTCCTATAAAAAGGTGCTTTAAATCACCTTCATAATCATTAAACAAATCAAACTTACCTTGTGATACTTTCAATGTAGTATCTGAGCGGCCAACAGTAATTTCCCCAAAACCACCTTTGATACCGACCCATTGATTACGTGCAGTTAACGTATCTTTGCTGTCATCGTTTACATTAACTTGCCATTCTAGCTTATAAATAGCTGTTAAGCCGTTATCTAAATAATACTTACCTTTAACACCAACGCGAGAGGCGTTACTTTTTAACTCATTAAAAGACTCGCCTTTTTCCTCTGTTGCTTGTAATGAAATGTTTAATTTACCGTAAAAATCGATAATTTCCTTTTTTTCTTGTGTTTTGTTCGTTACTTTTTCAGCAGCAAACGTAGGCAAAATCAATAAAGAACAAACAGACATGGCTATAAAAATTTTAACGCGTTTCATATATATCCTTAAATATTTTATGTTTTATATTTTAAGTAAGAGGATTAATTTCTGGGTACTGTACAAGAACTTTATTACAGCTTTGTTACAATCGTAAGATTATGTTCATAAAAAACACTTATAAATGTCATAGTATTTATTTTTAATAATGTTTCAATTGGGTTAATATGTTAATTATTATAATTTTAGACTATATAATTTATTTTCGCGCACTTTAAAAATGATTCACTAGAATTAACAATAAGTTCCTAAAAATCACCTAAAAGATAACTGCTATGAAAATAACCAGCATCTCACGTAAGCTGTTAACAAGAGTACTTTCTGTATATTTTATCTTAACGATTAGTGTTACGGGCATTCAGATAATAGCTGAATATTTTAATACAAAAAGTCACATAACTAGTGAGCTCCTCACATTACAAAAAACCATTAGCGGTAGTTTAACCCGTGCTGTATGGGAACTTAATACACAACAAGCTGTTGATATTTCAGAAGGTTTAATTGCTATACCCATGATAAAAGGGATAACAGTAACCGATGAGGCTAATAATGTTATTACTCAACTGGGTGAAGTATTATCGCTTCCTTCACAAGCATCACAAGATGCATCCAGTGAGCATCAAAGTATAAGCTCAATATCAGAAGGCCTATTTGGTCACTCTTTCCCGTTAATCTTTGAATTCTCAGGCCGAACGACCACTGTAGGTACTGTTACTTTATTATCAAGCAACGATGTTATTTTTAGTCGTATTGAAGTCGGTATTTATTTTCTAATCGGCAATGCTATCCTAAAAACGACCTTCTTAGTTTTCTTATTTTTGTTAGCGTTTACTAAACTTTTGACTGAGCCCTTACAAGAGCTTACCGATCAAATGAAACAACTTGACTTACATGACCCTGAAGCTTCTAAGTTTCATAGTATGCATGGCGAAAAAAATGAACTGAATATCCTTGAAGATGCATATAACGATTTGATTGATGAGCTTATTGAATTTAAGGATAAATTGTCCTTATCACAACGAGAAACAAATTTAGCAAATGATAAGTTAGATGAACAAAATTTACTACTTGAACAAGAAGTAGCGAAAAAAACCTCCACTTTAAGCAGCACGTTATTACGAATGGAGGTTCAGCAAAAAGAGATGTTAGCTCAGCAAGACCAACTAAAAGCTGAAAACAATCGCCGCCGTAAAACAGAAAGTACGTTAATCACGACGAACAAAGAATTGAAAAATTCTATATTAGATTTAAACAAAGCCCAAGATAGGTTATTAGAAGCTGAAAAAATGTCATCTTTAGGCCAACTCAGTGCTGAAGTTTCTCATGAAATTAATACACCTATTGGTATTAGCATTACTTCAACGAGTTACTTAGCAGATATAATCAATAAGTTGCAACAAGACATCAGTGCAAATAAACTGTCAAAGCGTACTATTGACAGCTTTATAAGTAGTGCCCAACAAAGTATTGAACTACTTTCAAATAACTTACAAAGAGCTGCTGAACTTATCACTAGCTTTAAACAAGTTGCGGTTGATCAAACCAATGATAGGGTGAGATTAATCAACGTTGCAAAATACCTTGATGAAATCATCCAATCTATCCACCCAAAATTAAAAAAGACCAATCATTGTGTCAAAATCACCTGCGATCCACATATTGAAATTTATACACACCCTGGTGCCATTGCCCAAATTATAATTAATTTGATTATAAACTCTATTGTCCACGGCTTTCATGATGTAAATAGAGGAAGAGTTAATATAGATGTGCTCATAGAGCAACAACGATTAAGCATTATATACCGAGATAATGGCTCTGGTGTTGATGAGGAGCAATTAGGTAAATTATTTGACCCGTTTTATACTACTCAAGCAGATAAAGGTGGCACTGGGCTAGGCACACATATTATCAAAAATCTAGTAGTCGGCACCCTAAATGGGACGATTAACGCACAGTCTAAAGAAGGCGAAGGCTTGAGTTACCACATGAGCCTTCCCGATATGAGGTATAGTTAAAAGCTACTGTCTTAACAATAGAATTCAGGTATGATAATCGCCAAAATACTCCCTTATCAGCCAAGGATTTACTTATGTGGTTTAAAAACCTTTACTTTTTCGCCTTCACTCGCCCATTTGAATGGTCTGAGCAAGACTTAGAAAAACATTTATCTGAGCATCTTTTTACTCCTTTAGGCTCTACAGAAGTTTCTCATTTTGGTTGGATAAATGCACTAGGAAAGCACGGCGATACTAGTGTTCATACTGCCAATGGTAACTTTCTTATTTGCGCACGCAAAGAAGAAAAAATGCTACCCGCTTCAGTTATCAAAGATATGGTTGAAGAAAAAATAAACTTGCTAGAACTAGAGCAAGGACGCGGAGCAACTAA
>Ga0209395_1000662_pt1 | contig 49910 bp, 38 predicted proteins | sample GOMGulsemesocosm_3_FD_184635 | JGI IMG/M metagenome (GOLD analysis project Ga0209395, IMG submission 184635) | Methane-oxidizing microbial communities from mesocosms in the Gulf of Mexico - GOM9D Gulf of Mexico (SPAdes) (version 2) | ecosystem: Environmental > Aquatic > Marine > Cold seeps... | reverse complement strand
AAGATACCCTGGGGCAGCTAAATGACGAGGTGCAAGAGATGCTGCGGGTAAACAGTATCGAATTTGCCGCGAGCTCGGCGCGCCAAGAGCAGCTGTTTCTGTGGGTATTGATCGCGGTTTCAGTGCTCACCATACTGATGTTAGTGGCGGTGGTACGGGGTATTATCACGCAGCTTGGCAGCGACCCGCTGGTGTTAGAACGACTGGCCGGTGCCATATCCCTCGGCGAGCTGGGCAGTGATGACGACCGCGCCGGCACGGCTAGCGGCGTCTACGGCGCGATGTTAGGGATGCAGGCTAAACTGGTCACAGTGGTACAGCAGATACAGGACAACTCAGCACAGATTTCTTCCGCTGCCGCCCAGGTTAGCGATACCTCCAGCGCACTTAGTAGAGCCGCCAGCGAGCAGGCCGCTAGTGTTGAGCAAACCAGTGCCTCCGTCGAGCAGATGGGGGCATCGATTAGTCAAAACAGCGACAGTGCCCAGAAAACCGATCAGATCGCCGGTGAGTCAGCGCGGGCCGCTCAGGACGGCAGCGACGCGGTCGCCGCCACGGTCGAGGCGATGTCAAAAATCGCCGAGAAAATAACCATCGTCGAAGATATTGCCTATCAGACCAATATGTTGGCCCTCAACGCGGCAATCGAAGCGGCTCGGGCCGGCGAGCACGGCAAAGGCTTTGCGGTAGTAGCTGCGGAAGTGCGCAAACTGGCGGAGCGCAGCCAACTGGCGGCCAAGGAAATCAGCGAATTGTCCGGCGACAGTGTGCAGGTGGCGGCTAAGGCGGGCTCTTTGCTGGAGCAAATGCTGCCGGATATCGCAGAGACTGCGCAGTTGGTGCAGGAAATTAGCGCGGCCTCAGCGGAGCAATCCAGCGGCGTTGATCAGATTAATGGGGCGATGCAGCAATTGGATAAGGTGAATCAGCAAAATGCCTCCGGATCGGAACAGCTGGCAGCGACGGCTGAAGAAATGCAGGCCCAGTCTGAAACGTTGGAGTCGGTAGTGGGCTTCTTCAAGGTTAACGAGTCAGGCTAGCGTAAAACTGTTGCCAATATAGCGCGCAGTGCTGCGCCCTTGTCGGCTTAGCAGTACTCTCTTAGCTGTTTGACAGTAGCTGGAACGGTGGCCACAATGGCCTATGCCTGTCGAACTAGCCCCCGGCTACCACCTCGAAAACTTTCTGTCTTTGATTCGCTTTGTCCGCGAGCACTACACCGATCTGCTCGATAGTCGGGAGCGGGCCTACGCCGATCAATTCGAACAGCTGTCGCCGCAGGCGCAGAGCCTGTATGTGCGTATGATTCTGCGGAAGGGCCCGTTGTTTAGGAGTGACAAGCTGCGCTACGACGACATCGATGATGTTGATGCGGCGGCGGCGGAATTGGAAGCGGTGGGGCTGGTCAGTACCCAGGCCAGTAGCCAGCAATTGTTGGCACTGTTGGCTAAGACAGAATTACTGGTGTTGCTGCCCTCCGGCGGCGCAAAACTGCGGCGAGAGGCGCTGGTGGCAGAGGTCGCTGCGGCGGTGGATATACAGAAACAGCAACTGGGTTTTCGCCATTTTCGGCCGTTGGGCAGCGGGCGGCTGCGGCGTTATCGGCTACTGTATTTTGGGAATTTGAACCAGGACTTCAGCGAATTTGTATTGACAGATATGGGCCTGCAGCGCTACGAGTCCTATGCAATACCGGCCTCGGCCCGGCTATTTACTGGGCGAGCGAGCATCGACTTTGTCTGGCAGTTATACCAGTTGCAAGATATCGTCATGGAGTTGATCGAGCGCCGGCAAACCGCTACTTTAGTTCAGTTTTGCCAGGTGTTATTAGCCACCGTGTCTGGCACCGGTCACGCACTTATTGGTCGCCGCAGAGACAGGCTGTTGAACCGCGTAGCGCGCCATTTAGAGCGCTGTGATCAGGCCATTAGTGCTTTGGAATTATACGCGGTGAGCCAATCGCCCCCAGCGCGGGAACGACGTGCCCGACTACTCAATAGTAGTGGGCAGACAGAAGCGGCACTGGTCCTGTGTCGGGAGATTATAGCTGCACCGATCGATCAACAGGAACTGGCTTTCGCCACCAGTTTCGGCCAGCGGCTCAGTAAATCGCTACCCCAGTGCCAGCGTATTACTATCACCGCGCTGGATTATAATCGCCGGCAGCTGACACTGAGCCGTGGCGCGGTCGGCGTTGAGGAGGCGGTTAGAGCGTTTTTCGAAACAGCTGGTGCGCGCTGTTTCTATGTTGAAAACAGTTTGATCCCCAGTCTATTTGGTCTGGCATTCTGGGACATCATTTTCGCGCCGGTGGCTGGCGCCTTCGTTAATCCGTTCCAGCGCGGTCCGCTTGACCTGTTAAGCCCAGGTTTTAGCCAGGCTAGAGCACCTGCAATTGCCGCCCGCTTGAGGGAACTGGAGCAACCCGGCGAATTGGAAAGGCGAGTACTGCAGATCCTGGTAGACAAAGCAGGTGTCGCCAATTATTTTGTACACTGGCGGCAGTTGAGTCCTGACTTAGTCAAACTGGCACTGGCGCGTATTCCTCAATCTCATTGCTTACTCCTGTTCCGACGTCTGTTATTTGATATTAAAAACAATCGTTCCGGTTTCCCAGATTTAATTCTTTTTCCTGTTGCAGGCAGTTATGAATTGATCGAAGTTAAGGGCCCCGGTGACCAGTTGCAGGACAGTCAGAAACGCTGGATTAGGGTCTTTGGCGAGAGCGACATTCCGTTTAGTGTGGCCAATGTGCGTTGGTCAGAATTGTGACGGAGCAGCTACCCAGCGAGATTCCAGCGCAGAGCGTATTTTCTCTGTCGGTGAACAAATTATTGAGCGCTACACTGCACAGTGGCGATATTAATTTTCGCTTTAGTGCTCGCAGCAGTGCATTGGAAGGTATCCGCGGTCACCAGAGCGTTCAGCGCGCACGGCCAGCGGGCTACCAGGCCGAGGTGGCTGTCAGCGGCGAGTACCACTTTGACAAGCTGTTATTGCGTGTAGCAGGGCGCATCGACGGTGTTTACAGTGATACAACGCCGGTTGTGATCGATGAAATTAAAACTCTGCGAGTGCCGATTAGCGATCTGCCTGCCAGTGTGCAGGTCCAGCACTGGGGACAGGTTAAGCTCTACGGATTTTTATATGCCGCAGCGCAGGGCCTGCCTGGTATTACTGCCCAGCTTAGTTATCTGAATCTGGACAGTGGCCACTGCACCGAATTGCAGCAGCACTTTGATCGGGTAGAGCTACAAGATTTTTTTGAATCGCTGGCGCAGCGTTATTTGCGCCGCATGGCTCAAGTGTTGGCCTGGCGCAGGCACAGGGATCAGTCGATTCATAGCTTGGATTTTCCCTATGGCGACTTTCGTCCGGGGCAGCGCAGCTTTGCAGTGAGTAGCTATCGGGCGATGGCCGGCGCCAATCAACTGCTGGTACAAGCACCTACCGGTACCGGAAAAACTGTTGGCACATTGTTTCCTGGGCTAAAGGCCATGGCCGGCGGTCATCATCAGAAGCTATTTTTTCTTACAGCAAAAACCTCGGGGCGGGAAGTGGCTGAGCAGACCCTAGCGGATATGGGCGCGCGCGGGCTGCGACTGAAAACGGTCACTCTCACCGCCAAGGCGAAGATCTGCTTTAATCCCGGCAGCCCCTGCGATCCCGAGCACTGCGAATTTGCCGCCGGCTATTACGATAAGCTGGACCTTGTAGTGCAGCAGTCTCTGGAGCGTGTAGAGCGCTTTGATCGCAAGCAGATTGAGTGCATTGCTAGACAACATGAGCTATGTCCCTTTGAACTGTCGCTGGATCTGGCCAGCTATGCCGACTGTATTATCGGCGACTACAATTATGTGTTTGATCCTGCGGTCTATCTGCGGCGTTTTTTCGACGAGCCGGTGGAGTCTTATGGTCTGTTAATCGACGAGGCCCACAATTTAGTTGACCGCGGCCGGGATATGTTTTCGGCAGAGTTGGGTAAAACCCCCTTAATGCAACTTCGACAGCAGTTGCAGCGCGAGCAACGGCCTAGTTTGGCTGTGGTAATCCGTCGTCTAGAGGCGGTTAACCGCGCCTTTTTGGCGCTGCGGAAAACCCACCAAGAGACCCTAGAGCAACACGACTTTGCGCTCTCGCCGGAGCTGCCCGAAGCGCTGCTACAGGCCCTGCGGGCTTTGTGTGAAGCGATTCAACAGTGGCTGGGCGACAGCAGTCGTGGCCACGACGAGCTGCTCGATGTCTATTTTGAGGCATTGCGTTTTATTCGCACAGCGGAGTACTTTGACTCGCGCTACGTCTGCTTACTGCGCCGGCCCGAAAAAAATGCGCTGCAGGTGAAATTGTATTGTGTCGACCCCTCGAAAATGTTGGCGGTCGGTTTGCAGCGGGGCCGCTCCGCGGTGTTTTTCTCTGCAACGCTAGGGCCGGTCGACTACTATCGGCAGTTACTTGGGGTTGAGCACGATACCCCCTTTGTCGACCTGCCTTCGCCCTTTGATCCACAGCAGTTGGGGGTTTATGTTATACGGGACATCGCCACTAATTACCGTCAGCGCGGCGACAGCTACCATAAAATCAGCGCGCTAATTGCCGACGTGGTGGCGGCTCAGCGCGGCAATTATTTGATATTTTTCCCCTCCTACCAATATTTACAGCAAGTGTATCCGTATTTCAGTAAGACTTATCCACAAATCGCTACGGCTGTGCAGAAACCTGCAATGAGCGAGTTGCAGCGGGACGATTTTTTGGCGCAGTTTGACGCCGACAACAGCGAATCGTTGGTAGGTTTCGCAGTAATGGGCGGGGTTTTTGCCGAGGGCATAGATTTGGTTGGGCAGCGGCTGGTGGGGGTTGTAGTGGTGGGGGTGGGATTGCCGCAACTGGGCATCGACCGCGATTTGATCCGCGGCCATTTTGACCGGGAGACCAGCTCGGGGGGGCGTGGCCAAGGCTTTGAGTACGCCTATCAATACCCCGGAATGGTGCGGGTATTGCAAACCGCGGGCCGCGTTATTCGCAGTGCCGGGGATAGGGGGATTGTCTGTCTGGTGGATGACCGTTTCGCCCAGGCCCGGTATCGGCGGCTGTTCCCGGCCCACTGGTCTCAGGCTCAGGCCATCGAACGAGGCCAACTGGCGCGGCAACTGGCGGCATTTTGGTCCCGCCAGAGCGGTCTATAAGTTGAGGCAGGCGAGGCTGTGGTGGGGGTTGATTACTTGTGCAGCGGGGACCTTGACGCTGCAATGGGCAGAAGCCTGCGGGCAGCGTGGGTGAAAGGCGCAGCCTGAGGGTGGAGTGATGGCAGAGGGTACATCGCCACTGAGCGGCTGGCGGTTGACTCGTCGCCGCGGGTCGGCCACCGGGATCGCGGCCATTAGCGATTGAGTGTAAGGGTGCTGTGGGCGTTGGTAAATATCGCTGCCCGGTCCGCGTTCGACAACTTTCCCCAAATACATGACTGCGATATTGTCGGCGATATGTTTTACCACGGCCAAATCGTGGGCAATAAACAAGTAGGACAACTGCAACTCGCGCTGTAAATCCACCAACAAATTGAGTATTTGGCTCTGGATAGAAACATCCAGCGCAGACACCGGTTCGTCGCAGATAATTAGCTTGGGGTTGAGGGCGATAGCCCGGGCAATACTAATACGCTGGCGCTGGCCACCGGAGAATTCAAAGGGGTAGCGACTGGCGCTGGCCGCTGGCAGCCCGACCAGGTCTAGTAATTGGGCCACTCGCCGCCGACGGGCGCTGTTATCCCCATGACGGTGAATGATCAGCGGCTCCGCTAGAATATCCGCCACCGTCTGGCGGCTGTTGAGGGACTCCATTGGATCCTGGAATATCATCTGCAGGTCTGGCCGCAGTGGTCGTAGCTGGCGCTGTGAGCGGGTGCTTATATCCTCTCCACAAAAACGAATGGTGCCGGCGCTGGGTCGGTAGAGGCGGGCGATGGTACGCCCCAGGGTGGACTTGCCACAGCCGGATTCACCAACCAGTCCCAGGGTCTGGCCAGGCATGATCGACAGGGAGACACCGTCGACGGCGCGGTTGTACTGCCGTTTACCCGGTAGCAAGCCGTTTTTGACTGGGAAGTGCATCTTTAGGTCACAGACCTCTAACAGAGGGACTGTACCGCTAAAGGGCTCGGTACTCATAACTCTCTCCAGCGAAAACAGCTGACGGTATGTGCGATAGCCACTGCTTCACTTTTCGGTGCGCTCTGTTCGCAGGCAGGCTGACGATGGCGGCAGCGGTTGCTAAAACGGCAGCCTGAGGGTAGCTCGCGCAGCCCGGGCACCATGCCTTCGATGGTTGGCAATCGTGATTTTGGTACTGTGTCTAGAGTTGGCATCGAAGCTAACAAGCCTTGGGTATAGGGGTGTTTGGGGTTGTCGAATAGGTCGTAAACGCTGGCCTGTTCTACCACCTTGCCGGCGTACATTACTACCACCACATCACACATTTCAGCAATAACACCGAGATCGTGGGTAATTAACAGAAGCGCTGTGCCGCGTTCCTGCTGTAGCTGTTTGAGCAGCGCTAAAATCTGTGCCTGAATAGTGACATCCAGCGCCGTGGTGGGCTCGTCGGCGATCAGCAATGCCGGGTTACAAGCCAGTGCGATGGCGATCACCACTCGTTGGCGCATGCCCCCGGACAGCTGATGTGGATACTCTCCGAGGCGAATGGCCGGGGAGGGGATACCAACTCTTTCCAGTAGCTTGGCGGCCTCCACCAGCGCCTGCTTTGCGGTCCAGTCTCGGTGCAATAATAACACCTCGGTCAGTTGTTTACCGATGGTGTGGACTGGGTTTAGGGCCGTCATCGGCTCTTGGAATACCATGCCGATCTCGGCGCCGCGGATCGATTCTAAACGGCGGTTGCAGGCTGCAGTTAAGTTCTCTCCCGCCAGGCTGATACGACCACCGACTACTTTTCCAGCGGGCTGGGGTAACAATCCCATAATGGACAGGGCGGTAACACTCTTGCCACAACCGGACTCACCAACAATGCCCAGGGTAGTGCCTGCCTCCAGACTGAAACTAATGCCCTCGACGGCCCGCACCGGGCCTTCGTCGGTATCAAATTCGACGCTGAGTTGTTCGACCTCTAGCAGTGCTGGGTTCATTGTTGTGCGCTACTTGAACTGGTCAAAGATTGTGACCTCGGGGTCAAAGCTGATGCCTTCTTTTCTCGCCTTGAGGGTGTCCTTTTTCATTGCCTGGTCAATCCAATAGACATTGTAGTGGCTTGAACTGCTGGAGTACTTGTAGTTAAAACCTTCGGGGTAGCGCAGCCAACGCCAGTGCCCAACCCGATAGAAGGGTTGGTAAAAAGCCGGCACAAAGGAGGCATAATCGTAGTGCATTTCTGTCATTTCGTGGGCCAGTACTGTCATTTCCGCCGCGTCGGAGGAGGCCCGGTATGCGGCGATTTTTTGGTCCATGTTGATATCGGCAAAGACTTCTAGGTTGTTGGTTTGTGGTTTTACTGTACGCAGGGGGTTAACTGAACCATCTGCTAAAAAGGCCTGGTCGTAAGCGTTGTCGGAGTGGTAAAAATCCCAGAATCGCGGGTACATCTCCAGTCCAACATTAAAGGCGACGAAGTGAATTTCGTGTTGTTTTTCACTCGCTTTTTTAAAACCAGCGGTGCTATCCAATACTTCGATTTTTAGCTCTAGTCCCGCTTTTAACGCCTCTTCTTTTAAGATAGTAAATACATCCCGATAACGTTCATAACCCGATGACAAGGTGAAACTGAGCCGTTGGCCGCTACTGTTAACCAGAATGCCATCATCGCCCCGCTGGTCAAATCCAGCCTTGGAAAAATGCTGCTGGGCCTTTTCAATATCGAAGCTGCGGGCGCGTACACCGGGGTGGGAAAAGCCACCGTAACCCTCTCTTGCGCTGTGCAGGCGAGCGTAGTCGCCGCGAAAGAACTTAGCGATAACCAGATCCCAGTTGCTCGCATAATTAATACCGATGCGAATGTCGCGGTTGTCCAGCAGAGGCTTGGCACTGTTAATCCACAGACCCCAGGTCGGCCGTGGCCGCTGGTTGTAAAACTGTGTTTTGTGGATATAGCCGGAGGCTACGTCGGGGTCGCTATCCGCCAGTTTGTCATACCAATACTGCGCTAAGTCCAGACCAAAACGGTCGATATCACCGCGCTTGAAGGTTTCGAAATACTTTGCTGTATCACGTACTACGGCCAGGTGAATTTTGTCCACGTTAAAGCGATTTTTCCAGAACTTTAAATCTTTGGCCCACCAGTCTTGCTGCCGGGTGAAGGCTATGGAACTGCCCTTTTTGATATCGCCGGGTTTGACAATATAGGCCCCGGAGGTGGGCTGGAACCGCCACTGGTAGCGCTCGACAAAATCGTCCCCCAGTTCGCGGTAGAAGTGCTGTGGCACCGGGGTCAATTCCAATACCCGGGAGTCCAAATCCGGCTTCGCCTCCGGTACTGTGATGGCAAAAGTTAGCTCATCAAAACGGGTGATGTGGCTGTATTTAGTTTTGTAGAAATTGTTATACCAGGGCGCGACAATATAAGGTGACTGGTAAAAGAAAAACATGAACAGAAAATCGTCAGTGCGAATGGGCTCGCCGTCGGACCAGCGGGCAGCCGGATTGAGTTTCACGTAGACGGTTCTGTGGTCGATATCTACCGCCCACTGTTGCGCAAGGCCGGGGTAAAAGTCGAATTGGTTGGGGTGGCGGTGGGCCAGAGAAAGGCTTACGTTGTCCTGTAAATAGCCTCTAAATGATCCGTTGGAATCGGGTCCAACCAGTCGCAGGGTACGCGGAAAATCGGCAATTCGAGCATACTCGGTGCCACCCTTTACCGCCTGCTCAGAACCGATCTCGGGCAGCTCTGAGCCGTCCTGCCACTTTAGATCGGCGGGTAGGTCGGCGGTACTCTTGAAGCGGAAAAAGTCCGGGTTCGAAGCGTAATAGTCGAGCACCTCCTGCGAGTTGTCTAGCACCTCGGTGGCCTTTTCAGGGTCGCTATTGTTGCTGCATGCTGCCAGTAGTAGTGTTAAAACTAGGATTTGTAGCAGCCCAAGGGGCTTGTTCACAGTGACTGTGTTATACCGCATAACATACCTCAATAGTGGTAGGGTGGCCGAGCTCGGAAAGCCCTATTTGTAGACCGTAAATTGTTTGGGATCAAAAGCTTCTCGTACCGCCTCACCGATAAAAGTTACCAGGGTTAGCAGCATAACCAAGGTGGCAAAGGCCGAGGTGACAATCCACTCCGCGGTGCGCAAGTTGGCGGTGCCTTGTTTTAACAACTCACCGAGACTGGGGGTGGGCGGCGGTAGGCCGAAACCGAGAAAGTCCAGAGCGGTGATGGCGCTAATAGCGCTGACAATGGTAAAGGGCATAAAGGTGACCAAGGTCGAGACCACGTTGGGTAAAATATGTTTAAAGATGATTCGACGGTTGGAAGCGCCGATAATGCGCGCTGCGGCGACATAATCCCGAGATTTTTCCTTATAGGTCTCGGTGCGCATATAGTAGGTCATACCGGTCCAGGAAAATAAGACCATAACCCCCAGTAACAAGCCGATGCGAGCGCCGGTATCGAAGCTGGCGGGCACCACCGAAAAGACGATAATCACCATATACAAAAAGGGAATGTTGGACCAAATTTCGATCAGCCGTTGAAACACCAGATCGAACAGCCCACCAAAAAAGCCCATGGCGCAGCCGATGGCAATACCGATCAGGTATACCGCCAGCATAAAGGCGATGGCAAACAGCAGCGCAATACGTGTGCCATAAACCAGACGGGCCAGAATATCCCGGCTGGTGGTGTCGGTGCCGAGCAGGTGAAGCTGGCTGAGACTTGGAGCCTCGGGTTGGTAGTACTCGCCACTGCTGTGACTCTCAAAGGCATTGTAGGGTACCGGTGGCATTAACAGCCAGTTGTCGCCCTCTTGCTGTGCAAAAACCTCGGCCAGGGCACGGTAATTAGTTTCATAGCTATAGTCGAGACCAAAATCGGTGCCGGGGTGGAAGGCGCCGTAGGTGGGAAAATACAGCTGTCCCTCAAAGTTGACGATTAGCGCGCGACTGTTGACCCATAGCTCCGCCACCGACAGCGCCAGCAGCAGCAGGCTCAGTAACAAAAAACTGTAGTAGCCCCGCTTGATGGCGCGGAAGCGGCGCAGTTTTTTCAGGGTTTGTGGATTGAGTGAAAACATTTACTGAAATCGAATCCTCGGGTCTACCAGCGCGACCAGTAGATCGGAAATAATATTGCCCAGCAGCAATAATAAGCTGGCCAATAACACTACGCCCATAACCACCGGGTAGTCGCGATCGAGTATTGAGGTCAGGCCGAGTAACCCAAAACCGTTAATATCAAAGATGCTCTCGATCAAAAAGGAGCCCGACACTAGCAATACCACATTTTGGCCGAAGGTGGTGGCGATGGGGATCAGGGAGTTTCTCATCGCGTGGCGAGTTACCGCGCGGTTAAAGGACAGCCCCTTGGCCACGGCGGTGCGCATATAATCCGCTGCCAAATTGTCCATCAAATGATTTTTCAGTAGCAACGTGAGAAAGGCAAAACTGCCCACCAGGTAGCATATGAGCGGCAACACCGAGTGTTTAATAACATCTAAGGTTTGGTCAAGGGGGTTCAGTTCGTCAAATTGCAGGCTGACAAAGCCGCCCATGGGGAACCACTCCAGGCGCACCGAAAAATACAGTAACAGCAGGGCCCCTAGCACATAGCCCGGAATGGCGTAGCCGACAAAAATCAGTAGTGAGGAGATATTGTCCACTGCAGTGCGATGGCGTATGGCTTTTAGCACCCCCAGTGGAATACAGACTGCGTAGGTGATGATCAGGGTCGCAAGGCCGTAGTACAGCGACACCGGGAAGCGGCTTTTAATAACGTCCCACACCGGCTCGTTGTAGCGATAGGAGGAGCCTAGATCGCCCCGCGCCACTTTGCCCAGCCAGTCGAAATAGCTGGCCAGCAGCGGCTTGTCGAAACCGTAGTATTTTTTTAGTTGCTCGAGCTGACCGGTGGACAGCGCCATACCCTGCCCAACCTGGGCGCCGGCGGCCTCACTGAATTGTTGGGACTCCATAATAGCCCGTTCCAGCGGCCCCCCAGGCACTAACCGGGTAATGGCAAAAACGATAATAGTGACCCCGATCAGTGTCGGTGGAATCAACAGTAACCGTCTGAAAAAATACTCGCGCATAATAAAGCGGTAAAACCCTTGGCTGGGGCGGATGGGACTGACTTATTTGAGCGCGAAGAATAGAGGTGAACGCGGCATAAGTCCACATTAACCCACTGTAAATAGCGCCCCGCGGATCAGCGATGGCTGGCCGTGATGGTCCAGCGCAGTGTGTCGGGCTCGATCTGTTCCATCTCCAGGTTCAGTATCAGGCGCTGGGAACGCAAGGTACCCAGCCACAGTTGGTGCCAGCAGGCCAGCAACAATGCCCGCTCGTCGCCGTCGATGCCGCGTACAATGCGCAGTCCGCGTTGTTCCAGTTGCACCTGCTGGGTATGGTCGCCAGTGAGCAGCTCAACGCTATCGCCCATGCCTCGCAACATAGCAGCCAAGTAATGGGCTCCGTCGAGTAGTGATCCGTCGACTGCTGCTAGTATTTCAGCGGTTTCGGCATAGTATTGCAGGCCGATTAGTCGGGCCGCCTTTCCGGCTAGGGCCCGTGTTTCATGCTCGCCTAAAAGGTGCGTCAGTTCGCCCAGTCCGTTGCGAATATACTCTAATGCATAGTTGCGGTTGGCCTTGGCCAGTCGCTCTTCATTCCAATCGCCGGCCGGGGCAACCGGCTGATCCTCGGCTCGGTAAGGGGGGGGCAGTTCTCCCTTGGCAAATTGCAGGCGCTGATCCTCCGTTAGGTCGTGATCGTACTCTTTAAAGTAACCACAGAAGCCGAACTCGCCGGTCATATCCTCCGATACGCAGACAAAACCAAGCCGAGGGTTGTTGAGCGAGACGCCGTTGTGGGCGTACCAGCCCCGCATAAAACCGCGACCGACGCCATCGGGCAGGCCACACAAGGTGGCGCCGTGATACATCCAGCGCGGATAGCGAAAGCGTACCCAGGCCTTGTTATCGCTCTCGGCCATATACTCCACCGGCACGCCGCCAATGGCGTTGGACAGTACGTGATATTTGGCGCAGGCCACTGCGTCGGGCTCGGTGGACAGGCCTAGTTTGGCAAAGCTGGATAAAAATTTCTCGTGGTGCTGACGCCGAAACAGCGCAAACATCCACTGCTCGGTTAATTCCGGGCCGCGGCGACTGGCGACCATCAGTTGCAGGCCCAACAAAAAGCCGTGATGGATATGGCTCTGGGCCCTAATTGCGTCTAGTTCTTTCACGGTAAACTCCTGCCCAAACGGCACTAGGCGATATTGATTACTTGCTCGATGGCCCGATGCCAGCCTGCCAACAACTGCTGCCGGTTAGCGGCGGGCATGGTAGGCTCAAAGCTCGCTTGGCAGTGCCAGCTGGCGGCGAGGTCTTCTAACGAGTTGAAAATACCGGCCCGGTAGCCCGCTAAAAAAGCGGCGCCTAGGGCTGTGGTCTCGACAACGGCCGGGCGCTGAACGGTCAAGTCCAGCATATCTGCGAGGTATTGCAACAGCCAGTTATTTTGGCTCATGCCGCCGTCGACGCGGATAGAGGCGGGGGTAATACCGTCGGCGGCCATGGCTGAAAACAAGTCGGCCGTTAGATAGCACACCGACTCCAGTGCAGCCCGGGCGATATCTGCGGGGCCAGTGTCCCGGGTAATACCAAAAATGGCGCCCCTGGCCTTGGGCTGCCAATACGGTGCACCCAAACCGGTTAGCGCCGGCACGAAGTAGACGCCTCGATTGTCTGTTAGGCTCTCAGCCAGGGCCGCAGATTCGGCAGCGGAGTCGATAATACCGAGCCCGTCCCGCAACCACTGCATAGCGGCGCCGGCAATAAAAATAGAGCCCTCAATAGCGTAATAAGGCTTGCCGTGTAGGCGGTAGGCGACGGTGGTGAGCAACTTATTACTAGAACTCAGCGCTTTTTCGCCGGTGTTCATCAATACAAAACAGCCGGTACCGTAAGTGCTTTTTATCGCCCCGGCCTCGAAGCAACACTGGCCGAAGGCGGCCGCTTGTTGATCCCCTGCCACACCTAAAATGGGGATGGAGCGACCTAATAACTGCCGGTCGGTGTCGCCAAAGTCATCGGAAGAGTCCTTAACCTGCGGCATCATCGCGGCGGGCACATTGTATAGCTTCAGTAGCTTTTCATCCCACTGCTGGCTGTGAATATTAAATAAGCCGGTGCGACTGGCGTTGGTGGCGTCGGTGGCATGGCTTCTGCCCGCGGTCAGTTTCCATATCAAAAAACAGTCAACGGTACCAAAGCACAGCTCACCTCGCTCAGCCCGTTGTCGTGCACCGTCGACATGGTCGAGAATCCAGGCTAGTTTACTAGCGGAAAAATAGGGGTCGATCAGCAGCCCGGTGCGGGCGTGAATATCTGCTTCCAGGCCGCGGGATGCCAGTTCTTGGCAAAAGGCGTGGGTTCGTCGGTCCTGCCAGACTATGGCATTGTAGACCGTCTCGCCAGTTATACGATCCCATACCACAGTGGTTTCCCGTTGATTTGTAATGCCGATACAGCTGACTTCAATATCGCGATCCGCTGCGCCAGTCAGCGCCTCTTTGGCGGTGGCTAGGGTGGTCTGCCAAATCGCCTCGGGGTGGTGTTCTACCCAGCCGTCCTCGGGGAACAGCTGTTCAAACTCTTGTTGGGCGGTGGCGATTATGCGGGTCTGGCCGTCGAACACGATGGCCCGGCTGCTAGTAGTACCCTGATCGATCGCCAATATACCCGGTGATGTTGCCATAGTTTTATTCCTGTACTGTGACATTTGCCCCGGTGTTTTACCCTGCTGGGGCAGAAGTTGGTTATTTGTAAGAGCGTTAAGCCACCACTTTCGCGGTGAAGTACGAGTGTTTGTGGCCCCGTTCCAGCTGAGTATTTTCCCGGTACTGCAGTGCCGTCGGCACAGTCCTTCGTCGACGCGGAAATGTTACCCGGGGCCAAGTTGGTAAAAGGGTACTCTATTTCGACAGCAAAGTGCCAGGCTAGAGCAATACATCGTAAAACCCGGTTGCGGGCAGTTTGGTTGCTGCTATCATCGCGCCTAGGCAGCATGCTTACTCAATAATTTAAACTCGATAGGAAAGACCCCCCAGTGGACATAACGATAGCGCACATAACGGTATTACTGATCACTGGATTTGTTGCCGGTATTATCAATACACTGGCTGGTGGTGGCTCCAATTTGACGTTGCCGGCATTGATTATCATGGGCATGCCGGCGGACATCGCCAACGCCACCAATCGTGTGGGGGTGGTATTACAGTCATTGGTGGCCTCCCTGGGTTTTAAAAAATACGGCAAGTTGCCGACCCATGACTTAGTACCGATATTGATACCGACGCTGATCGGTAGCGCTGTTGGCGCAGCCTTTGCGTCGGTGGCACCGGTGACGCTATTAAAACCGATGCTGCTGAGTGCGATGATCGGCATGACCTTGGTAATGATTATCAAGCCTGAGGTGATCGTGGTGCCCGCGGGCACCGCGTCGTTGTCGATGCGAGAAAAACCCTCTGCCTGGTTGTGGATGGGGGTAGCGGGTTTTTACGGCGGTTTTGTTCAGGCAGGGGTCGGTTTTATTTTGATTACCGCGCTGGCGGGAACGCTGCGCTACGATTTGGTGCGAAGCAATGCTTTGAAGGTACTCTGCTCTTTCTTTTTTACCGCTATCGCGCTGGGCATTTTTGCCTGGCAGGGCCAAGTACTTTGGCTGCCAGGATTAATTTTAGCCTGTGGCACCATGGCCGGGGCCCATTTTGCGGTGCGCTTTGCCATTAGCGCTAAACCGTCGACGCTCAAGTGGTTTTTGTTGGTGATGACCGTCTGTGGCAGTGTCGCAGCTATGTTCTTCTAGTGCGGCGTACATTATTTAAGCATCACGTGTTTTTTTTATTGGGGCAGGCGGTTTTTAGTGCCCAGGCTCGGTGTTTTGTGCTTTTATAGGGCTGTGACTATTCTTTACAGTGATTGCTTGTTGCCAGCACGACGATTGAGCTGCGATCTGCCTCCCTGGTGAGGCTTGATTGACTAATAACGAACTAGAAGGAAGTGTTATGCCCTTTAATACCGAGTTGATCTCAGAGTTGAATATCCTCGCGCGCTACAATCTCGATACTACCCAGGAGGGTATTAAAGTTCACAGCCACGGTGCCTCCAATGAGGTGATCGAGGCGGTAACTCGCCTGCACCAAAAGGGCTTGGTGACGCAGCCAGATGGCGGTTATTTGACCAGCTTAGGGCGGGAGGCGGCGGAGCACAGCCAGTCAGTATTGGCAATGCTCAAAGTTTAGTATGCCGCTGTGGGGCTCAACTAGAGCGAACCTTGCGGGTACAGCGAAATCGGCTAAGTAACTACAGCAAAACAGCGGTGACAATGCCATCGGGAATCTTGCAGTATTAGATTTAAGCTATGGCTTGCGGTAGAATGGCGCCCCATTATTGGGACCCATCCGCAAAAATTCATAGAGCTTGTTATCATGTTAGAAGTCGCCTCGCTGAAGCAATTGATTAAGAACCTGTCTGAGCGTACCAATGTGCTCAGGGGGTATCTTTGACTATGCTGCCAAGAAGGACAAGCTAGCGGAAGTTGAGCTGGAACTGGGTGAGCCGACAGTATGGGATAACCCAGACAAAGCGCAGGAATTAGGCCGGGAGCGCTCGGCGCTGGAAGCGGTGGTCAGTACCATCGACACTCTCGACCGGGGCCTAGACGATGTGGCGGAACTACTCGAGCTGGCGCTGGAAGAGTCGGATGAAGAGACCGTCGTCGAGATAGAGTCAGAATTGGCGGCGCTGGAAGCCAATCTCGAGACGCTTGAATTTAGGCGCATGTTTGGCGGTGAGATGGACCCCAATAACGCCTTTCTCGAGATTCAGTCCGGCTCCGGAGGTACCGAGGCACAGGATTGGGCAGAGATGATCTGTCGTATGTATTTGCGTTGGGGCGAGGCGAAGGGCTTTAAAGTCGAGCTGCTGGAGGCCTCCGGCGGTGACGTGGCAGGCATTAAAAGCGCCACTATCCAATTTACCGGTGACTATGCCTTTGGTTGGTTGCGCACCGAGACTGGTGTACATCGGCTGGTGCGCAAGTCACCTTTTGATTCCGGTAGTCGCCGCCACACTTCATTTGCCTCGGTATTTGTTACCCCAGAAGTCGATAACGATATCGACATCGATATCAACCCCGCTGACCTGCGAGTCGATACCTATCGCGCCAGTGGTGCCGGTGGTCAGCATGTCAACAAAACGGATTCCGCCATTCGCATTACCCACGAACCCAGCGGTATTGTGGTGCAGTGTCAAAGTCAGCGCTCTCAGCACAAAAATCGCGACTCGGCGATGAAACAGTTGAAGTCAAAGCTCTATGAAATGGAAATGTTAAAACGTAGTGAAGCCTCCCAAGCGTTGGAAGACACCAAGTCCGATATCGGTTGGGGTAGTCAGATTCGGTCCTATGTATTGGACGATCAACGGATAAAAGATCTGCGTACCCATGTGCAAACGGGCAACTGTAATGCAGTTCTGGACGGTGACCTGGATCTCTTTATCGAGGCCTCGTTAAAAATGGGATTGTAAGCCTGCGGAGACGTTTGTTCGTGTCTCCAGCGTTGTATCGAAAAAGACTAATTGATTGCCAGTAATAAAACCATTTTATACTGTTATTAACAGCATAACCTGAAAGCCAGCGTCCGCAGTAGGACCCCAAAGAGAATGACCGACACTATGAACGATCATACGGACACAGAAAACAAGTTAATTGCCGAGCGCAGGGCTAAGTTGGCGCAGATCAGAACCCAGCGCAATGCCTTCCCCAATAGCTTTCGGCGCAGTGATTACGCTGAGGCATTACAGGCGGAGTTGGGTGAGCAGGATAAAGAGCATTTAGAACAGTTGGGCCGCAGGGCGGCGGTGGCCGGGCGTATTATGGCCAAGCGCGGGCCCTTTTTGGTATTACAAGATGTGAGCGGCCGTATTCAGGCTTACGTCGATAAAAAGCAGCTGCCCGAGGCGCAGCTACCGGAAATAAAGAGCTGGGATATAGGCGATATCATCGGTTGTGAAGGGCCCGTGCACAAGTCCGGCAAGGGCGATCTGTACGTCTATATGGAGCGAGTCGAACTGCTAACTAAGTCGCTGCGGCCGCTGCCTGATAAATTTCATGGCCTGCAGGATCAAGAGCTGCGCTATCGTCAGCGCTACGTTGACTTGATAATGAGTGAGTCCTCTCGCAATGTGTTTAAGTTGCGCTCAAAAATGGTCAGCTTTATTCGCGACTATTTTATCGATGCGGATTTTATGGAGGTGGAAACACCGATGATGCAGGTTATCCCCGGTGGCGGCACAGCCCTTCCTTTTGTCACCCACCACAATGCGCTGGATATGGATCTGTTTCTACGTATTGCCCCCGAGCTCTATCTGAAGCGACTGGTGGTGGGCGGCTTCGAACGCGTATTTGAAATTAATCGCAGCTTTCGCAACGAAGGTTTGTCTACTCGGCACAACCCTGAATTTACTATGCTGGAGTTTTATCAATCCTATGCCGACTACAAAGATTTGATGGTATTGACCGAGGATCTACTGCGGAAAATGGCGCAGTCGGTACTCGGTACCACTACCGTGATCAATACCCGTAAAGATGAGCACGGTGAGGTGTTGGAGAGCTTCGAGTACGACCTGGCGCAGCCTTTTATCCGTATGAGTGTATTTGACTCGATTCTGCATTTTAACCCCGAGTTGACTGCGCAGATGATCGACAGTTTGGATGCGGCCAGAGCGGTGGCCACGTCCCTGCACATTCCGCTAAAAGACAGTTATGGTCTGGGCAAGGTGCAGATTGAGATATTTGAAAAAACGGTGGAGCACCGCCTACAGCAGCCCACTTTTATCACCCAGTACCCGACTGAGATATCACCGCTGGCCCGTCGCAATGACGACAACCCCTTTGTCACCGACCGCTTCGAGTTTTTTGTCGGCGGCAGGGAACTTGCCAATGGCTTTTCCGAGTTGAATGATGCCGAAGATCAGGCCGAGCGCTTTCACGCACAGGTGGCTGAAAAAGAAGCTGGGGACAACGAGGCGATGCATTTTGATGCGGACTATATTGCGGCCTTGGAGTATGGTCTGCCACCGACTGCGGGGGAGGGTATTGGCATCGACCGGTTGGTAATGTTATTTACCGATTCACCCTCCATTCGCGACGTGCTGTTGTTCCCTCATATGCGCCGCCAACAGTAGTTAGCGGCTGGCTACTAGCACCGGGCTATCGGTCAGCGCCATTCACTACAATAACTGGCCTTGGCTTGGTTCACCGACAATACGCGCAACGGTGGATTCGACGGTGCCATGGGCCAGGCGGGTGAACAATGACTGCCCCGGACTAAGCTGATCGACATCGCTAATCACTCGCTGCTTGTTGTCACTGACAATGGCGTAGCCGCGATCGAGAGTTGCCAGTGGGCTAACGGCATTTAGCAGCTGCACACTGTTGGCTAATTGTAGTTTGTGCTGTGCCAGTTGCTGCAGCATTTGCTGCTGTAGGCGCCGTAACAACCCGGTGGCGTTCAACTGTTTCTTTTCGATATCCCCAGCGGGGTTTTGTTGTTGTAAGCGCGCTGCTAACAGTGCCAAACGATGATGGCTTAACTGGGCCCTGTTAGCCCTGGCCAGGGTCAGTCGGCTCTCCAGTTCATCGAGGCGCTGGGCCTGCTCTCGCAGCCGGCTACCAGGGTGGCGAAGCTGGGTTTGTAGCCATTGCAACTGTGTCTTACCCGCAGTGATGCGCTGCTCGATCGACCGTTGCAGCTGTTGCTCGAAGCCCGCCAGTGTCGCGGCTAATTCATCTGTATCCGGGCTCAGTAATTCTGCCGCAGCAGAGGGTGTCGGCGCCCTGACATCGGCGACAAAGTCGGCGATGGTAAAATCCACCTCGTGTCCCACCGCACTCACCACGGGTAGTTCACTGGCGACAATGGCTCTGGCGACGACTTCCTCATTAAAGGCCCATAGGTCTTCGAGTGAGCCGCCGCCGCGACTTACTAATAAGACATCAAAGCCGCAGTCGTCAGCCGCCCGGTTGGCAAGAGCAATAGCGGCGCTAATCTGAGTGGCGGCGCCCTGTCCTTGTACCACGGTGGGCACGATAGTGACCCGGGTTTGCGCAAAGCGCCGCCCCAACACGCTGAGAATGTCATGAATAGCGGCACCGGTGGCCGAGGTCACCACTGCTATATGCCGGGGCAGGGTGGGCGGACTGCGTTTTAACTGCGTCTCAAATAACCCCTCGGCTTGCAGCTTGCCTTTTAACGCCTCGAAATCCCTGGCCAAAGCGCCATCTCCGGTTGGTTCCATATACTCAGCGATAAGCTGGTAGTCACCACGGGCCTCATAGAGGCTGACTTTTGCTCTAATCACTACCTGTTGGCCCGCTTCTGGGTGGAACCGTAGTCGCATATTTTGGGTTCGAAACATCGCACAACGCACCTGAGCTGCGCTGTCTTTTAGCGTGAAATACCAGTGTCCAGAAGAGGGTTTGGAAAAGTTGGATAGCTCGCCCTCGATCCAGACCGAAGCAAAGTTGCCCTCTAGCAGTCGCTTGGCCTGACGATTGAGTTGGCTAATAGTGAGAGTTTGGCGTTTAGTTGGGGTTTGTATGCTCATTGGGGCATTGTAGCGCATGTTGGTGCCCGCTTATAACTGGCAGACAAAATTGGTTGCCGTGCTGTGTGAGGCGTAGGCGGTTAGCGCTCACACCCGGATCGGACGCAGAGGAAAATTCACGTCATTTATAAGAATCCCGACAGATAGATGCAACAATCGATTTACTGATTTCAGACAATCGATTAAAATACTCGGTTTACACGCGTTCGAGGCGTTGTCGCAAGCGTCTCGCATTGCTGCTATTTTCTTACCTCCAGTGGAAACAACCTATGCTGCGAATAGCCGAACAAGCCCTCACCTTTGACGATGTATTACTACTGCCCGGTTATTCCGAGGTGACCGCAAAAGACGTCAGTCTAAAAACGCAATTGACTCGAGGTATTCGTCTGAATATACCCTTGGTATCGGCTGCCATGGATACGGTGACCGAGTCTCGTCTGGCAGTTGCTATCGCTCAAGAGGGCGGGATCGGTATTATTCACAAGAGCATGTCGATAGAGGCTCAGGCCCAATTGGTGCGCTCTGTTAAAAAGCACGAAAGTGGGGTGGTCAAAGACCCTATTACCATCAATGCGTCCGATCCCATCAGCCGTCTATTTGAAATCAAGGCCGAACACAATATCTCCGGCTTGCCGGTACTGGATCGCGGTTTGTTGGTCGGTATTGTCACTAGTCGCGATATGCGCTTTGAAACCGAATTGGACCGCCCTGTGTCCACTATCATGACCCCAAAAGACAAATTGGTTACGGTTAAAGAGGGGGAGGATTTGGCGATAGTGCAGGAGTTATTGCACCGTCATCGCATCGAAAAGGTATTGGTGGTCAACGATAAATTCGATCTGTGCGGCATGATTACCGTCAAAGACATGAATAAGGCGCAGATTTATCCGAATGCCTGTAAAGACAGTTCCGGTCAATTATTGGTGGGGGCCTCTGTTGGAACCAGCGCAGATACCGACGCGAGAGTAGAGGCTTTGATTGAGGCCGGAGTCGACGTGCTGGTTGTTGATACCGCCCACGGACATTCGAAAAATGTAATCGATCGAGTGCGCTGGATAAAGCAAAACTACCCGCAGATACAGGTGATAGGAGGTAATATTGCCACCGCAGATGCCGCCATTGCGCTAGCTGACGCCGGTGCTGATGCGGTCAAGGTAGGCATAGGCCCGGGTTCGATCTGTACCACCCGCATTGTCACTGGTATCGGCGTACCCCAGATCAGCGCGATTGCCAATGTTGCCGCTGCGTTAAAGGATCGTGGTATTCCGCTTATTGCCGACGGCGGCGTACGGTATTCCGGTGATTTGTCCAAGGCGGTAGCGGCGGGGGCAAGTTCGGTTATGGTCGGCAGTATGTTTGCCGGTACTGAGGAGGCTCCGGGAGAAGTTGAATTATACCAAGGTCGTACCTACAAATCTTACCGTGGTATGGGCTCACTGGGTGCGATGTCCCAGACCCAGGGCTCCAGTGATCGCTATTTTCAGAGCGTGGAAGACGGTGCCGAAAAATTGGTGCCGGAGGGTATCGAAGGACGGGTGCCTTATAAGGGCGCGCTGGCGGCCATTGTGCACCAATTGATGGGTGGGCTGCGCTCGGCCATGGGCTATACCGGTAGCGTCGATATGGAGCAGATGCGCAACCGCCCGCAATTTATTCAGGTTACTGCGGCGGGCATGAATGAAAGTCATGTGCACGATGTCAGTATCACCAAAGAGCCGCCCAATTACCCTCGCACTTAGTCCCTGTACGACATAAGACGCTATACAATGGGGCAATTCGCTCAACCGCCAGTCCAGCTGGACTGGCGCCGCTAACTACAATTCTACCGAGACCTTTATGGCTATTGATATCCACGCAGAGCGAATACTTATTCTCGATTTTGGTTCTCAGTATACCCAGCTGATTGCCCGGCGAGTCAGGGAGATTGGTGTCTTTTCCGAAATTCGCGCCTTCGATATCACTATCGAGGAAATTGTTGCCGAAAAACCTCGCGGCATTATTCTCGCGGGTGGTCCCGAGTCGGTTACCGAGGGCGAGTCGCCCCGGGCACCTGAAGGTCTCTTTGAGTTGGGTATACCAGTATTGGGTATTTGTTATGGTATGCAGACCATGGCACAACAGTTGGGGGGGCGAGTGCAAACGTCGGATCAGCGAGAGTTTGGCTATGCGCAGATCAAGGTGCACGGGGCATCAGCATTACTGCATGATATAAAGGATCATATAGACGATACCGACGGCACTTCCCTTTTGGACGTGTGGATGAGCCATGGTGATAAAGTTGCGCAAATGCCGCCGGGATTCGAACTAATGGCGTCGACCGATAGCTGTGCCATTGCTGGTATGTACCACGCGGAAAAAAATCTATACGGCATTCAGTTTCATCCGGAGGTGACACACACGCTGCAAGGTGAGCGTATCTTCGAACATTTTATTACCGAGCTGTGTGGCTGCCAGGCGCTGTGGACGGCAAAACATATCGTCGACGACGCGATAGCCAGTGTCAAAGCGCTGGTGGGTACCGACAAAGTGTTATTGGGTCTGTCTGGTGGCGTCGACTCATCGGTGGTGGCGGCGCTATTACATCGAGCCATCGGCGATCAGTTGACCTGTATTTTTGTCGACAATGGCCTGTTGCGCAAAGATGAAGGCGACCAGGTTATGACAATGTTTGCCGGTGGTGGCAGCGGCATGAATATCAATGTTATTCGGGTTGATGCCGAAGACGAGTTTTTGGGGAAGCTGGCAGGAGTTGCTGATCCCGAGGCCAAACGGAAAGTCATTGGTAACAGTTTTATCGAAATTTTTGACCAGCAGGCGGAACAGCTGCGCGACGTCAATTGGTTAGCGCAGGGCACCATCTACCCCGATGTAATCGAGTCTGCCGCGGCCAAAACCGGCAAGGCCCACGTGATAAAATCCCATCATAATGTAGGTGGGTTGCCGGAGCATATGAAGCTGTCGCTGGTGGAACCGCTGCGTGAATTGTTCAAGGACGAGGTGCGCAAGATAGGTTTGGAGCTGGGGCTGCCCTACGATATGGTTTACCGTCACCCTTTTCCGGGGCCGGGGCTGGGTGTTAGAATTTTAGGCGAGGTAAAAAAGCACTATGCCGATCTGCTGCGCGAGGCGGACGCCATATTTCTCGAGGAGTTGCACCGGTCGGGCTGGTACCATAAGACCAGTCAAGCGTTTGCGGTATTTCTACCTGTTAAGTCAGTCGGTGTTGTCGGAGACGCACGCCGATACGAATATGTCATCGCTCTGCGGGCGGTGGAGACGGTTGATTTTATGACCGCTCGATGGGCACACTTACCCTATGAGCTGCTGGAGACAGTATCCAATCGCATTATCAATGAAATCAGTGGCGTGTCACGAGTGGCCTACGATGTATCCAGTAAACCGCCGGCGACTATTGAATGGGAATGAGTGCCTTTGATGTAACGGGTGCGAACCGTGTTGGCGGATGAAGTCTATATGGGGCGAGCACTACTGTTAGCCCAGCAGGCCTATGATTGCGGCGAAGTCCCGGTTGGTGCTGTGGTGGTGGTTGATGGTAGTATTGTTGGCGAGGGGTGGAACAAACCTGTCTCCAGCTGTGACCCTACCGCCCATGCCGAGCTGGTGGCACTGCGAAACGCAGCGTCGCACTTAGGTAATTACCGCTTGAGCAGTGCGACGTTGTACGTCACTATCGAGCCCTGTACTATGTGTGCAGGCGCACTGGTGCACGCAAGAGTCAAACGTTTGGTTTATGGCGCGCGGGAGCCTAAATCCGGTGCAGTAGACAGTAATGTCAATGCATTGCAGGGGGCACATTTGAATCATCACGTGCTTGTCGATAGCGGTGTTCTGGATAGCCGTTGTTCGCAGTTAATGTCGAGTTTTTTTAAAATGCGCCGACAGCAAAAAAGAAATAACAAGAACGAATAAAAAGAGTTGTTAGATTGCGGGGGATTGCTGCTAGTCGAATAGACGACAGCGTGCTCTAACAGCATAGAATTCGCCGTGAATAGTCAAGCCTCAATGTGCTTTTGGACCACGACTATAATGAAAATACCGGGTTTTTGGAAAGATAAAACAGTTGCTCTACGGCTCAACTTGCTGGTGTTAGTGGTAACCGCATCGGCTGTGCTGGTGGTGACGCTGGCGGGCATGGCTTTAAACTACAACAGTCTCAATCGTAATGTAGAGAGTTTACTGGAGAGTCACGCTCAAGTTATCGGCAGTAATAATACTGCGGCGATTGTTTTTGATGAGCCCATCAGCGCGGGTAACTCTTTGCAATCTCTTGAGCGTGTGTCCGGCATACAAATGGCGGCGATCTACACCACTAACAATAAGCTTTTTGCTCACTTTTCCATCAATTCCGTTGAGTCGCTGCCGACAAACCTGCGCAGCGGGTTCTTTTTTGCGGATGATCGTGTCGATTTCTACCAGCCAATAGTTCTAGAGGGCAAGATTATTGGCTTCATATTTCTGCGCTACGACATGACCGCAAGTTACAAACAATTGCAAGCAACATTGATCCAACAGTTAGGTTTAGGGCTGTTGGTAATGATTATGGCGGTGTATCTTGGCTATCGATTTCAACGAGGTATTACCGGTCCTATTCACGCGCTATCAGTGGCCGCCGAAGAAGTCTCTGCCAAGGGCGATTATAGTATTCGCGTGCCAGTGCAAAATGATGATGAGATCGGCCGTCTGACGACGATATTAAATCATATGTTGCAGCAGGTGCAGGACCGGGACCGTGAATTGGCGAGTTCCAGAGATTTGCTGGAGGAGCGAGTCGTGCGGCGCACCGCCGAGCTGACCGTGGCCAAAGAGCAGGCCGAACAGGCGGCTAAATCCAAGTCGCAATTTTTGGCGGCCATGAGTCATGAAATTCGTACCCCGCTCAACGGCGTCATCGGCATGACCTCGCTATTGGCCCGCAGCGAGCTCGATGGCGAACAGTCCGATAGTATCAAAACGATTCAAAGCTCCGCCGACGCACTGTTGGCAATTATAAATGACATTCTCGATTTCTCTAAAATTGAAGCCGGCAAGATGGCCGTAGAAGCTATACCTGTCAATTTACGGGACAGCTTTGAAGAGTTGACGGAGGGGATGAAAGTCAGGGCTGCAGAGAGAAATATTTATCTCCAGCTGCGCATTGGCGATGGTGTGCCGGAAAACGCGATATCTGATCCCGGCCGCATTCGTCAGATAATGACTAACTTCCTCAGCAATGCAGTAAAATTCACCAGCAAGGGCGGTATTATTATTGACATTGCGGCAACGCCGATCACTGATAGGCGCTACCGCTATCAATTCACCGTAGAAGATAGTGGTATCGGTATTTCGCCCGGCAAGCTCAAAACTATCTTCGATGAATTTACCCAAGCGGACAGTTCTACTACCAGAAAATACGGCGGTACTGGTTTGGGCCTCAGTATTTCCGTGGGGTTGGCAAAATTGATGGGGGGGAGTATCGAGGTTAGTAGCGTCGAGGGTACGGGCTCCAAGTTTTGGCTGTCGTTGGACTTAGATGTGGAGAACAAGCCGTCAGAGCTTATTGACTTTAAGCAGGCCGAAGGTGCTCGGGTGCTGATTTTAGGTGATGCTACTGGCCACTATCAGCTCACTAAGGAGTGGTGTGAGCGCTGGGGTATGCAGGTGAGCTATAGCGAGAGTACTACCGACGCGGCACAGCAGTTGCGTGATCAATCGGCGACATCGCAGCCGGGCTTCGATATTGTATTATTCGATGAGGTACTGGGACCCCAGCAGGGCAGGGATTTTGCCCGCTCGGTGGCGGCGAACTCGACATACGGCAACCCCGCGCTACTGTGCCTAGCCCTAGATGTTACTGGTGATGGCCTTGCCAGTATCGAGCAGGCTGGTTTTGATGGTGCGCTGGTGAGACCGGTCAGAGAATACTATTTATTGAATACTATTGCGGCGCTGCTTAAGCAGCGACAAGAGGCCCCGGAGGAGAAACAATTTTATAACCCCTATTTCTTCAGTAGTCACATCGACGACAAAATCTCGCCATTTAGTGGCAAGATTAACGTGCTGTTGGCCGAAGACAATATTATCAATCAGACCGTGGCACAGCGCATGTTGAGCATGTTGGGCTGCGATGTGGATATCGCATCTAACGGTAGTGAGGCTGTGGAAAAATGGCAGCAAGGTAGCTACGACATGATTTTTATGGATTGCAATATGCCTGTATTGGATGGCTACCAGGCCACCGAGCAGATTCGCGCAGCGGAGCTTGATAGTAGTCGAATACCGATTATCGCGCTCACCGCCAATGCTATGGTAGAGGAAGCCAAGGCCTGTTTTGATGTCGGTATGGACGATTTTATCGCCAAACCAGTAAAAATAGGAGACCTTGAAGTAGTGGTCAATAATTTTAATCGCAGTGGCTGGAAATGATCGCCTGCCACTGGCCAGTGTTCAAATCCCGCCAATACGGTCAACTACTCGCTTTTCATGCAGCGTATGGCCACTATCTAAGACACTAAATCGTGCTGCCGGTCTTGTGCTAGCAGTGCTCTTTCCCTACCATACGGGCCACTAAATTAAACGCATAAGCTGCGGCAATGTTGGCCCGCCATGACCGGTGGTGGTATCTGTTCACATTCCATCAGCTGATGTTCAAATCCAATCAATGAGAGACGGTAGCTGCTATGAATGAAACATTACCCGTGATTGCAATTTTAGGGGGTACCGGTGATCTAGGTACCGGTTTGGCGCGGCGTTGGGCCCAGGCGGGCTACCAAGTGATCATTGGTTCGCGCACTCAGGAAAAGGCACAAGTGGCGGCTGATGAGCTGGCACAGATTATGACTGAGCGAGGTGTGGAGGGTGTTGAGGTGAAAGCGATGGAAAATTTGGCCGCCGCTGAAGCCGCCGATATCGCCGCGATGACCGTGCCTTTTGCCCATCAAACCAGTACCTTGGAATTGGTGAAAGACGCGCTGGATGGCAAGATACTGATTGATGTTACCGTACCCTTGGTACCGCCCAAAGTAGCCCGGGTGCAATTGCCGGAACAGGGTTCTGCGGGCGAAATAGCCCAGGCGGTAGTGGGTGAAAATGTGCGTGTAGTATCGGCCTTTCAAAATGTGGCTGCCCATCACCTGCAAGAAGGCCAGGGTATGGACTGTGATGTGCTGGTCTGCGGCAATAAAAAAGATGCCCGCAGTGAAGTAATAAAATTGGTTGAGGCGGCGGGCATGCGCGGTTACCACGGCGGTAGCATTGCCAATTCAGCGGCGGCTGATGCGCTGACTTCGGTGTTGATTTTTATCAATAAACAGTATAAATGCCACGCTGGTATCAAGATAACCGGATTGGACAACTAGTCTCACTACCACTGGAACAGTACATGACACAGCTGACCCTCAACGCGCTGAGCCCATTCCCCTTGATTGAACCCGGGGATGATCTCTGCGAAATTATCCTCGCCTCTTTGCAGCGCAGTGGACTCAGCCTAGCGGCGGGTGATGTGCTGGTATTGGCACAAAAAATTGTCTCCAAGGCCGAAAATCGCTATGCCTATCTGAATTCGGTCAATGTTGGGGAGCAGGCCCATGCATTGGCGGTGGCAGTCGACAAAGACCCGCGTCTGGTGGAGTTGATTTTGTCGGAGTCCAAGGAGGTGGTACGCCAGCGCCGAGGAGTGGTGATTGTCGAACACAATTTGGGTTATGTGCACGCCAATGCGGGTATCGACAAATCAAATATTAGCAGTGACGACGATAATCCCCGAGTGCTGTTATTGCCGCTGGACTCCGATGCGAGTGCCGCGACATTGCGGCAACAGATTTTGTCTGCTACCGGCGTCGAGATAGCCATTATTATTAACGACAGCGCCGGTCGTGCCTGGCGTAACGGCACGGTGGGTATGGCTATCGGCTGCGCTGGTTTTGAAGCGCTTGAGGATTTAATCGGCAGTGAAGACTTGTTTCAACGGCCGATGGAAGTGACCCAAGTAGCCGTGGCCGATGAGTTGGCGGCGGCGGCGTCCTTTATGATGGGGCAGGGGGCAGAGGGTGCGCCGGTGGTATTGATCAAAGGGGCCAAACTAAAGCCTTCCGAGCGGGGCGTGGATGATTTAATCCGCGACAAAGCCGACGATTTATTTCGTTAGTGTCAATAACAACCGCCTAACAGTCAATTGAGGAACAACGTGCCACAGTCGTCTATTAATAAATCCGCCGATCACATTCTGGCACTGTCTGGGGGCGTCGGTGGCGCCAAGCTGGCACTGGGGCTGAGCAAATTATTAGCACCGCAGCAACTGAGTATCGTCGCCAATACTGCCGATGATTTTGAGCATCTGGGGCTATCGATTTCCCCTGATCTGGATACCGTGATGTATACCTTGGCGGGGATCAATAATCAGCAGCAGGGTTGGGGGTTGGCGGGGGAGAGCTGGAATGCGATGACGGCACTAAAGACCTTGGGCGCGGAGAGTTGGTTTAATCTCGGTGACCGCGACCTTGCCACGCATTTGAGCCGCAGCCAAATGTTGGCCAAGGGTGACTCACTAAGCACAATAACCCGCTATCTGTGTAGTCAGCTGGGCGTTAGCCACGCCGTTATCCCCATGTCCGATGATCCGGTGCGTACCCGCCTGCAAACCGATCAAGGCAATTTGGCCTTTCAGGAATATTTTGTCCGAGAGCAGTGTCGTCCGGCCATCAGCGACTACTGTTTCGAAGGTATTGAACAGGCCCAGCCTGCCAACGACTTTATCGAATTGTTGGGCAGCGAGCGGCTCAAGGCGATTATCATTTGCCCATCAAACCCCTTTGTCAGCGTGCAACCGATATTGGCGCTGCCCGGAGTGCGGCAAGCGATGAAAGCGAGTCGGGCGCCGGTAATCGCGATTTCGCCCATCGTCGCCGGGATCGCGATCAAAGGACCGGCGGCAAAAATGATGGCGGAGCTCGGTATGCCCGCGACCGCCACGGCGGTGGCGCAGTATTACGGTGATTTACTGGATGGTTTTGTGCTGGACGAGTCCGATCATGACTTGGCTGAAACTATCAGTACAGCACAACTGCAAGTCCACTGTACTGCCAGCATTATGACTACGCTGGAGGAGCGCATTGCACTGGCTTCAAAAGTACTTTCCTTCGCCCAACAGTTAATCGATAATTCGGATAGGTTCTAGCTTCGGTCACTCGAGCGGAAAACAGGCTGAGGAGTCAGATAACAATGGTTTGGGCACTATTACCGCTAAAAGATTTTGTTAACGCCAAGACGCGTTTGTCAGGGGTGTTGTCGGCGGCGGAGCGTAGGCGTCTTTTTCACGTTATGGTGGAAGATGTTCTGGACGTGCTGGCTAGTCACCCGGCTATTGAGCAAACCCTGATTGTATCAGACGATCCCAGCGCCTCGCTGATGGCGGAGCACTACGGTGTCGAGTGCTGGCCTGAGTCGGAGCTGGTAGGTCCCGAGGGCGAGCCGGTTACCGGTTTAACTGGGGTCGTCGATGCCACTGCAGAGCAGTTGGCCGCCCGGGGCATCGAGTCGTTATTAGTTATTCACGGCGATTTACCGCTAACGTCGCAAGACGCTATTGCGCTGTTGGTTGCTGCGCACCAGCGTGAATTCGATGGCGGCCCGGGGGTGAGTATAGCGCCGGACCTTGTATTCGATGGTAGCAATTGCATGATTTGCAGCCCGCCCAACGCAATTCCTTTTCAGTACGGCCAGGGCAGCTACGAAAAACACTGTGCGGTGGCCGCTATGGCCGATATCGACGTCGCGACTGTCGAATTACCGGATCTGGCCTGCGATATTGACAAGCCAGCAGATCTAAAATACCTTTTGCTGCACACCGGCGGGGCCACCCGCCGAACCTTCCAGTATTTGAACGACAGTGGTATCGCGCAACGGATGTCTATAATGATTGAGCAAGACCAAAACCCGAATAATATTGCCCCGGACAGCTGGCTGAGGGGCTTGAGCCGTCAATCCCTCGCCGGAAAGCTACCTTCGGTGGCTGAGTCTCGGCAGTTAGAGCAGTATCAGGACACTGCCACCCTAGCGGCTTTGGCGTCGCAGCTGCGGGATCAGGGGTTTAGGAATACCATTACGTATTCTAGGAAAGTCTTTATACCGCTGACCCATTTGTGTCGAGATGTATGCCATTACTGCACCTTTGCGAAAACCCCGAGGCATGTGCAATCCCCCTATATGAGTGTGGATGAGGTATTGGAGTTGGTTAAGCAAGGTGAGGCGCAGGGCTGTAAAGAGGCACTGTTAACCCTGGGGGAAAAACCTGAACTGCGCTATAGCGCTGCCAGAGAGGCACTGAAGGAGTTAGGTTTTACCAGTACCTTGGAGTACGTGGCCCATGTGGCCCAAGCGATTCGAGAGCACACCGGACTGCTGCCCCATATTAATGCCGGTTGTATGAGCACGGAAGAATTGGCGCTACTGAGACCGGTGTCGGCGTCGATGGGTATTATGTTGGAATCCCACGCCAAACGCCTGTGCGAAAAGGGCATGCCTCACTACGGATCCCCGGACAAAGACCCAGAGTTGCGTTTGCAAACGATTGAACGGGCCGGTGAGAGCCAGGTACCTTTCACCTCGGGTATTTTGATTGGCATTGGCGAAACTCGGGCTGAGCGTATCGATTCGCTACTGGCACTGCGAGAAATTCACCTGCGTCACGGTCATCTGCAGGAAATTATTGTGCAGAATTTCCGCGCCAAGGAAGATACCAAGATGGCCCAGGCGCCAGAGCCCGATTTAAACGAATTGCTGTGGACTATCGCCGTCACCCGCATTATTTTTGGGCCCAGCATGAGTATTCAGGCGCCGCCCAATTTGAGTCCCGGGGTGCTGCCAAAGATCATTGGCGCCGGAATTAACGACTGGGGTGGCGTTTCACCGGTAACGCCAGACTTTGTCAATCCCGAAGCACCCTGGCCTCATGTGGACAAGCTGGGCCGAGAAACCGCCGTGGCGGGTAAATACCTGCATCAGCGGCTGACGATTTACCCGGCTTACGCGGTGGATCCGGAGCGGTGGCTGGACACCAAAATGCGCACTGACGTTATTAGAATGATTGACGCCGAGGGGTTCCCCCGGGTCGACGACTGGGCTCCAGGAGAGAGCGCGGAGTTGCCTTCCGACATCGCCGATATGTTGTACAGCGAAAAGATTGGTCCGGTGTCCGCGGACATCAAAGCTTTGATCGGCAAAATTGACGCTGGGGAGGCACTGTTGGAGGGGGACATAGTGCGCCTTTTTCAAGCCCGGGGCAGCGACTTTTCCTATGTTTGCCAGCAAGCGGATCGACTGCGCCAACAGGCCAATGGCAACGAGGTAGCTTATGTGGTCAACCGTAATATTAACTACACCAATGTCTGCTACTTTAAATGCCAGTTTTGCGCCTTCTCCAAGGGTAAATTGAGCGAAAACTTGCGTGGTAAACCCTACGATCTAGACTTGGCAGAAATCTCCCGGCGCTGCGATGAGGCGTGGCAACGCGGCGCTACCGAGGTGTGTATGCAGGGGGGAATTCACCCGGAATACACCGGACAAACGTATATAGATATCCTACAGGCGGTCAAGAGCGCGACTCCGGACATGCATATACACGCCTTTTCTCCGCTGGAGGTTTGGCAGGGTGCCGCCACCGCCGAGCTGTCGCTGGGTGAGTTTTTGGCGCAACTGAAGGCCGCCGGTCTCAATACGCTGCCGGGCACCGCCGCAGAAATTCTCGATGACGAGGTGCGAGCCAAGCTGTGTCCCGACAAGATCAATACTGCCCAGTGGCTGGAGGTGATGGAAGAGGCCCACAAACAAGGCTTTAAGACCACCGCCACGATTATGTACGGCCATGTAGAAAAATTGGAGCACTGGGCTCGACACTTGTTGCGGGTGCGCACACTGCAGCAAAAAAGCGGGGGTTTTACCGAGTTTGTACCGTTGCCTTTTGTGCATATGGAAGCGCCGATGTACCTGAAAGGCAATGCGCGCACCGGTCCTACATTTAGAGAGTCGCTGCTAATGCACGCGGTGGCCAGATTGACGTTATACCCGCTGATCGACAATATTCAAACCTCCTGGGTGAAAATGGGTGAACTGGGTATTCGCGCCTGTCTCAACGCTGGCGCCAACGATCTGGGTGGCACGCTAATGAATGAGACCATTACCCGCTCAGCCGGCTCTGAACACGGGCAGGAATTTCCGCCACGAGAGCTGGAACAACTGATTGAGCGGGCCGCACGGGTACCGCGGCAGCGATCTACCGTTTATGGTGAGGTGGCGACAGAGCGGGTGCAAGCCTCTTATGATGCACCGGAACTGGTGGAGCCAATTAATACACCGGTGAAAAAATATCAGCGAGACCAGCGCCGCAAAGGCGATTTGGTAGTCAATAATATTACCGCAGAGAGCGCGTAGTTTTTTCACTAGTTCGCTCGGGCAGAGGCTGTTAAGTGCTCAGATCATCGAAGGCATTTTTCAGCCGGGCAATGGCACAATCTATTTGCTCGGGCTGGGCGTGGCTAAAATTGAGCCGTAGTGCCGGCGCACTGCTCAATCGCAGTGGGTCGTCAGTCCGGTAGAAGACGTCTCCGGGTACCACCGCGACTCCTTTACTCAATGCCTCTCGGGCTAGTGCCATCGGCTCGGGGCAGCGCCGGTCTGCGGGCAGATAGAACCAGATAAACATTCCTCCCTCGACCTCGCTAAAGCGAGCACACTGACCGAAGTGCTGCCGCAGATTGCGCGCTAGTGCCTCATAGCGTTGCCGGTACACGGCGCAGACTCCCTCGATATGAGCTGCAAGCTGCGCACTGTTAAGTAGCGCTAACAATACCGCCTGCAGTGGTTGATTACTGTGCAGGTCACTGGCCTGTTTGATCTTCTCAGGGGTAGTTAGCCAGGAGCTGGGTCCAACCAGCAGCCCCAGGCGCATGCCGGGGGCTACAATTTTTGAGAATGAGTACAGTACAAACGCTCGCTCGGGACAAAATGACGATACTAGGGGCAGGGCCTCACCACTAAAACGCAGCTGGCGGTAGGGTGCATCCTCGATCAGGGATACGTTGTACTGGCGACAAAGCCGGGCTACTGACCGGCGACAATCGAGCGACCAGCATAGACCAGTGGGATTGTGAAAGTCCGGCACAGCGTACAAGAATTTGACTGAGTGGCGTTGGAAGAGCGTTTCGAGGGCCTCCAGATCTGGTCCCTGTGCACTCTGGGGCACGGTTTTGACCTGTGCCTGGGACAGTGCGAAGACTTGCAGCGCACCGAGGTAACTTGGTGCCTCCATAACCACGGTGTCACCGGGGTCGATATAGGCCCTGGCGATAAGGTCGATGGCCTGCTGCGAGCCATTACAAACCATAGCGCCCTGGCTGGGCAGCAGCGAATAGTGCTCGGTAATACAGTCCAGTAGCGGGCCATAGCCGCGGGTTTCACCGTATTGGAATAGCGCCGGGGTGGCAGTCACCGAATTAAAAGCTGTGCGCAATAATGGCAGTGGAAAGTGCTCGGAGGCGGGCAACCCGCCGGCCAATGAGATCGTGTCGCTGTGGGTCGCGGCACTGAGTATTTCGCGAATATAGGAAGGTTCCAGGTTCTGTAGATGTTTGGCATTGCGCACAGTTATCGCTCCGTTTGGGCAGGGGCCCGATGCCCGCTTGCCAAGGGCTAGCATACTGGAGACAAGGCATTACAGTTTGTCGGTTTATGTGCTCATAATTGTCTGTTTGTGCTATTTTGTGTGAATGATGGCCAGTAAAGTATAAGTCGCATGTTAATCGCTCCGGTGAATATTGATGAATAGCGCGCAACAAATGTCCCGTATCAATGACGCTCTGTACGAAATTCATCGTAATATCAGCGGCGATCTAAACGCTGCGGGTTTGGCTAGGGTGGCGGCATATTCGGAACAACATTTCCACCGTGTATTCCAACGCTTCACCGGAGAGAGCGTCAATCACTATATTCGCCGCACCCGACTGGAACAGGCGGCCAATCAATTGATGTTTGATGATCACAGTACCGTGCTGGAAGTCGCAGAGAAATGTGGCTTCCACTCTCTGAGTTCCTTTAGCCGAGTTTTTAAAGAAACTTTTGGCTGTTCACCGGGGCGCTGGCGGGGTAATGAGGGTAGCGGTAAGTTGTCCTTGGCCGACCCGGATATTGCTGCGGGCTACCGGCGGGTGTGGCAGCGAACACTGCCGGCAGTAACGCTGCAGACAGTGGCACCACAGCCAGTGGCCTATGTGCGCCACCGCGGTTACGACCGGTCTATTAGCTTAGCCTGGCAGACTTTGTTGGCCTGGGCTGAGCAACAGGGGCGTGAAAGCGACCGGCAATTGGGCTTGCATCACTCCAATCCGGCCTGGGTTGAATTGTCTCAATGTCGTTATGTCGCCTGTCTGGCGATAGACCGACCACTGCCTCGCCGGGGCTTGGTCAGCAGTATGACTATTCCCGGTGGTTTGCACGCGGTATTCGCGCTACAGGGCCGTTATGGTGAGTTACTGCCCTGGCTCAGTAAGATCCTGGAGCAGTGGTTACCGCAATCGGGTTTAAAAATGCGCACCACGCCGGCTTTTGTACGCTATGAGAAAAATCACTTTCTGGAGGCAGACGAACAGTTTGTACTGCGCTTTTACCTGCCGGTGTCGACGCTATAGGGCCGGGCTAGATTCAATTACCTCGATAGAATGTCGCCGCACAGGGGGTGTTGGGTAATCGCTACTAATGTATTGACTGCCGGTTCTCTCGCCGGCCCAAAACTTTCCAGTGACCACTGGCCCGGCAGCCACTGCAGCAGATACTGGTGGTCGAGGTCCTCCTGCAGATAGACGAAACCCTTTAACCGCAGTAGTGCTGGGTCCATGCTTTGCAGTTGTCGTTCGAGATCAGAGCGCTGCCAGGGCTGTTTATCCACCAGATTCTGGCTGTAATAGCGAGGGTGTGGGTCCCAGTGTGGTGTTTGACCGGCACTGGCACGCAATTGCGCCAACCATAGCTGCAACGCTGCTACCTCATCGGCGTCGACTAAATCGGTCTTGCTGAAGGTTAGCTGTTCGGCTTCGATGAGCTGTTTGCGAATATGTTGGCCGACAAACTTGTCGTTGACCAGTGATTGTATACGACAGGCATCGGCCAGGGTGAGGGTGTTGTGCAATTGAAAGCCTGGCCAGTTGAGTACCTGTTGTTTGACTCGTTGGGGATCGGCGACACCGCTGGCCTCAAATAGTACCCAGTCCAGTCGGTGGGCACAGGCTGCGACCTCTTCCAGTGCCGCGGCGATATCTGCGGCCAGCGAACAGCAAACGCAGCCATTGCTGAGGCTGACACTGTGGGCTGAGGTACTCTCAATTAGCTGCGCGTCAATGTTGAGCTCGCCGAAGTCATTGACCAGCACCGCGTAGCGGGTACCGCTATTGTTTAGTAGCTGTCGATTGATATAGCGGGTCTTACCGCTGCCAAGATAGCCGCTAATTAGCGTGACCGGCAGGTCAAACACTGGTGCTTGTTTCATCAACATTGGGTTCAACGGTATAGACCTGGCCTTCATAAACCGTCGCCACCACTTTAATATCGCGCAGGCCGGGGGCGCCGACCTGATAGGGGTCGCGATCGAGCAGCACAAAATCAGCCTTCTTTCCGGCCCGTAGGCTACCTGTTTCTCGCTCCAAGCCGAGGGTGCGGGCGGCAGTGATGGTAATCGCCTGCAGTGCTTTGTCGAGACTCATGCGCTCGGCGGGGGCGGCTACCTCGCCATCACAATTCTGCCGTCCACAGGCGACCCAGGCACTGTACAGTGGTAGTGCCGGAGCCATGGGGAAGTCCGAGTGGAAGGCCACATCGATATTCTCCCGCTCGCAGCTGCCGACCCGTGCCATTTGCTGGGCGCGCTCCGGGCCGATACCCAGCTGGCTGTAGGCGGCGCTTAACTCGTGTAGATAATAGACATTGGCTGATACGCGGGCGCCAAGGGCTTTTATTCGAAGCACCTGTTCCGGAGTGCTAAAACCAAAGTGTTCAATGGTATAGCCGTGATTAAAGCGTGGCCGCTCCCACTGCAGTTTTTCCAATGTATCCAGGGCCAGTTCCAGCCCCAAGTCACCGGTGCAGTGTACATGAATTTCGAATCCCGCCAGCCAGTATAGCCGGGCGACGACCTCGTACTCTTCTGGAGTGGTCAGCCACTCTCCCAAGTGGCCATCGATATAGCCGGGCTCTTGCATCATCGCCAATTGGGAGAAAAAGGCGCCGTCGGTAAATAACTTGATTTTGTTGGCAAAGCGAAATTTGTCTGTGTTGCGCTGTGTTAAGGTCTGTACCTCCTGCAACCCCTGCTCGTGTCCTCCCATACGCTGGGCGATACGCATTTCTTGGGGTACACACAGCACACGAAAAGGCGACTGGTTGTTGTCCAGCACGGCCTCGGCCGCGGACCACTCTCGCTCAAAGTCAAACATGCCCACCGCCATGTCCCCCACCGTGGTGTGGCCGCCGTAGTGCACTACCTGTTGCATTCGGCGCAGGCCGCGCTGCAGCCAATCATCGGACATGATAATGCTGTTGAGTTTGTTGATGGCATAACCCAGTCCGTTCTCATAGAAGTGGCCGCGCTCGAAATCAATTTGCGGCCGGCCGCGAAGCCGCTCTTCTTGGATGCCCAGTTGCGCCATCATCGCGGTGTTGAGAAACACTTCGTGAAAGCTGCGCTGCCAAACCACCGCGGGTCGGTCGGCAAAAATTTCGTCCAGCAATTGTCTCGACATGGGGCCGTGCCAATGCTGATGGTAGCCCCAGGTAAAAAACGGCTGATCGATAGCGGTTTGTTGATGAGCTAATTCCAGTTGTACTCGGTAGTCAGCGGCCGTGGTGGTGGCGGTGACTGTACCCCAGGGTAAATCCCACTGTAAGCCGGTGATAAATTGCATGGGCAACAGTACCGCGGCCATCATCGGGTGCAGATGAGGGTCGATAAAGCCCGGCATCATAATCTGTTGGGCGAAGCGGTCGTCGATGACATAGTCGTCATGGATCAGCCAGCTCTGCAGTGTTTCGAGATCCCCCACCTCGAGGATCTGACCGTCGCGAACGGCGATCGCAGTTGCCTGTGGCCAAGACTCATTCATTGTAATTATTTTTTTTGCGGTGAACACTGTAATCATAGTGACGGACCTCTGTGTTACATAAATTGGTGTTGGGTAGGGCTACTCTCGACAACTACCCATAACGGAGGTTGAGTGGCCGGTTTGTCATGATGGCTACATCGTTATAATCGTCCCATGCCCAGGTCCAATTTCCCTTTGACCAAATTGAGGCGCAGTAGATCGCTGGCCCCTTCGATAAAACGAAATGCGCGAACTTGGCGGTACAATTTCTCCAGCGGGTGGCCCTGCACCAGTGCCTGGCCACCGGCTAGTTGCACCGCGGTGTCAACCACTCTGCCCAGGGCTTCGACCACAAACACCTTGGTGGCGATGGTCTCATTGACACTGTTGTCACCGCTGTCGACGATTCTGGCGGTGCGGTATAACATGGACCGGGCGGCGAAGGTGTCGATGCGCATATCTGCCAGCCGCAGTCGAACCCCTTCCTTCGTCCCCAGCGGGGTACCGCTGCGATGGGGACGCATTAATTGCTGCTCTATATAGTCGACAGTCCACAGCATGATGCCGGTGGCCTGTGCAGCCACCAGTAAGCGCACATTGCCAATATTACCCAGCGCCCGGGGCAGGCCTTCGCCAATTTCCCCAACAACATTGGCAATGGGTACACAGACCTTGTCAAAGGCGATGGACTGATGACCACTGCCATCGAGAGATGAGAAGTCTTCGAGTACACTAACGCCCGGCGCCTGTTTGTCGATAATTACCAGGGCGGTGCCTTTTTCGTGTTGGTCATCAGCTCTGACGGTTAAAAATACCGCCATAAAATCCGCCTTGTCACCGCCGGTGACATAGGACTTTTGCCCACTAACGATCAAGTTGTCTGCTTCCCGCCGGGCCCAGCTGGGTTCTAGTGCACTGCCGGACTCGGTAAAGGCAAAAGCTGCGCGTTTTTCGCCGCGCAACACCGGTTTCAGATATTGCTCGGCGAGAGTGCCTTCCACATTGGCCAGCACCCCGGGGCCGGGACCAAAAACCTGGGCGGAGGTGGCCAGATTGGCGGCCGAAAAACACTCCCGTAGAGCGGTAAGTTCCAGCGTTGAGGCCGGTTGGCCACCGTATTCACTGGGCTGGGTTTTGTAGAATAGACCGCAATCGCGGGAGGCTTGGCGCACCTGGCTGGCGGCATTGTCCGTGTCAATAAGGCCCTCGGCTAGCTGTAGCTCCAGCGGTTTCAATAGATTTTCTATCATCTCGCCGGCCAACTGTAGTTGTTGCTGGATGGCGGGGGGCAATTGTTCGGGCATGCAAGTCTCCAAGGGAATAGGCTGTGCTAAAGGCTCAGTGTACCGCTGCTGCTAAGATAGGGCTATGGCAGGGCCAAATTATCGCAAAGGAAAGGAAATCTTCTCCTGTCATTCGATCGATTTACGGTATGATAGTCGAGCACTATCGTGCCGCCAGGGAACGATGGATGTCGAGATGATTAGTTGCCGCTGTTAGCGGGACTGGGCCAGAACACTAAGAGGTTTTATCAATGAGATACGCTAGTAAAAAAGTACTTGTGACCACCGCTAATCGCTATATGGGTCCGGCCATTGCCAGTGCTTTTGAGCAGGAGGGAGCGGAGGTTATTCGAAGTGATGATCGCCTACTCGATCAACAAAGTGTTGACGCGCTGGCGGCCGAGGTCGGTGCGATCGATATTCTGGTTGCAAACTTTGCCGAGCCGCCCCGCAGTGCACCGGTCGACAAAATCAGCGACGATGACTGGTTTGTATTGTTTGACACGTTAGTACACCCTCTTATGCGTTCGGTGCGTTGTTTTTCCGAGGGCATGAAAGCACGTCAGCAAGGAAAAATAATCGCTGTAACCAGTGCCGCGCCACTGCGCGGCATCCCCAATACTGCAGGTTATTGCGCAGCCCGGGGAGCGCAAAATGCGTTTATCCGAGCGATTGGCGTGGAGTTGGCAAAGGTTAATGTGCAGGCCAATGCTATTGCCCAAAATTACGTGAGTAACGACACCTATTATTCTGATGATTTTGTGGAGACAGACAAGTTTAAAGCGCACCTAAACGCTTTTGTACCCACCAAAAAAGTGGCGCAGGCAGAGGAAACAGCCGAGTTGGCACTGTATTTAGCCTCGGAGCGCTGTACTCACTTAGTCGGGCAGGTGATTCCCTTTTCCGGCGGATGGGCGACCACCACAGGTTAGCTATCCCAACAGCTGCCCATAATGCAGATACACAAGGGTGCTCCATTGGCGTTGTCTACAGACAAGGGCGCTCTGCTTCACTTTTTAAAACAGTGAACGGGTGTTTGTCGGGCTATCTGACCAACTCATGCCATCGCTACATTCACACTCTCCTTTTAGTGATCGATTTAAAGCCCTTGAGCACCTCTGGATATTGCCATGAAGAAGATTGCTAGTCAGTTGCGTTACCCGCTGACACAAGACCACCGCTGAAATATTGATTGCGGATAAGGCTTGGCGATCAATTAATACACAGTACTAAAAGTGCTACGTTAGTCGGTGCCGGTGTTCACTGTGAACGGGTATTGGCGTTCGCGTTCGCCAGAACACGTGCCAGCACTATTCTCCTCGAGAACTGCTGAACGAATAGTTAGGTCGTCGGTCTACCTATTCGCTTGCTGCTAGAGAGCAGTCGCTCAAATTACTATATGTTCACCCTGCGAGAACCACTGGACCTTGGGCGACGAGAAAGTGTCTAATGCGGTTGTTTATAGATCGCTGACTAATAATTACAAGGTCTGTTTCGTTGTGGAACAGTGGAGACGTATGCAAGATCAAAAAATGACTATAGGAAGGCTGTTAGCCTATGCCGCGCCAGCGGCACCGATCGCGGCACTGGGGCTGCCGATAACGGTCTATTTACCACCATTCTACGAAAGCATGGGTTTGAGCTTAGGCGTAGTCGGAGCAATTTTTATGCTCAGCCGATTTTGGGATGTTTTTACTGATCCTGCCCTAGGTATCATTAGCGACCAGTATCCCAGTCGCTGGGGGCGCCGCCGCCATTGGATTGTTCTTTCCGTACCAATTCTTTTGGTTTCCGTTTACATGGTCTTCTTACCGTCTGGACAGGTCTCGGGGCTTTATCTCGGAGCTTGGATGTTTGTACTGTATTTAGGTTATACGCTGGCGAGCTTGTCACATATGTCCTGGGGTACCGAGCTTTCGGACGATTATCATCAGCGCTCCACGATTCACGGGACCAGAGAGGTCGCTCTAATATTTGGTATGTTTAGCGTTTTAACCCTACCGGCAATTATCGAAATGGCACCTACAATGTTTGGTTTCGAAGAGGGGAAAGCGATTCCCTTAGCTACAAAGGTAGGTTCGATGGGGCTTTATATTATGGTGCTGTTCCCTATAACGGTAGCGATAGCCATGGCTTTTGTCGGTGAGCGCAAGGCTCCGACACCACCGAAAGTCCAATGGAAAGATACGCTGTCGGCATTATGGAAAGATAAAATACTGCAGAGAATACTCACAATGGATCTGTTAGTTGGAGCGGCGCCGGGCCTAACAGGCGCGCTGTACCTCTATTTTTATGATTCGTATATGCTAGTCGCAGAGTATTCAAGTATTTTACTGTTGTCCTACTTTATAGCCGGTTGTCTATCGGTTCCTCTATGGATCAAATTGTCATATTGGTTAGGTAAACATCGCACATTTGCGTTCGCGCAAATTTACGGTGGATTGGCGCTACCAATAGTTTTTTTCGTGCCCAAAGGAGATTTTTTATGGGCATTTATTTCGACGGCCTCATATGGATTAGCCTACGGCGCAGGACCGTTTTTGATGCGAGCGATGATGGCGGATTTAACCGACAAGGACAATTTGGAAAATGGCGCCCAGAGAACGGGGCTGTATTTTTCGCTTTTAACATTAACAAATAAAATCGGTGCGGCTGTGGCTGTTGGTGCCGGTTATATAGCGCTGGAAATGATGGGGTATGTACCCCGTGGTGAAAACTCTCCAGAAGTTGTGGAGCAATTGACAGTGCTTTATGTTGGTTTGCCCGTTTTTGTTATGTTGATGGTTGCTGCAATTATGTGGAATTATCCATTGGGGGATAAAGAGCATAAAGAAATACGTCGAAAGATTGATGAACGAGACTCCTTATTGCGTGAGCAGTTACCATAGACATAAGCGTGTAATGTCTAAGTGTCACCGTTGTTAACATCGCGGTTCGGCGTTGCCGCGGAGGCTAGGTGGAGGGCGCTCATTAGTGACGGCAGAGTGTGCTTAGTGGGGCTACGGTTGGAGATCAACGTTATTAATGATAGCATCGGCGTCCCTATTTGATGTCACTGCACATTAGCGTACTCAGCTGACGCGGGGGCTTGTCGCCCTGACAGATGGAAAACCCAATCAGATCGTGAATAGACTGGAAGGACAGAATATGAAAACGCGTATTACAGAATTATTTGGTATCGAGCATCCTATTATTCAAGGCGGCATGCACTTTGTTGGCCTAGCCGAAATGGCCGCTGCGGTGTCTAACGCTGGTGGTCTTGGTATTATTACTGGCCTAACCCAGGGTACACCGGAAAAACTGGCCGCTGAAATTGAGCGCTGCCGGGCTATGACCGACAAGCCTTTTGGCGTCAATTTAACCTTTTTACCCTCTGTTAATCCCCCAGACTATCCCGGTTTTGTACAGGCTATTATCGATGGTGGCGTCAAAGTCGTTGAGACAGCCGGTAATAATCCGCAGAAATACCTACCTGCGCTGAAAGAGGCGGGTATTAAAGTCATTCACAAGTGTACAGCAGTTAGACATGCGCTCAAGGCCGAAGCGATAGGCTGTGACGCGGTATCAGTAGACGGCTTTGAGTGTGGTGGTCACCCCGGTGAAGACGATATTCCCAACTTTATTCTACTGCCCCGGGCGGCAGATGAATTGAAAATTCCCTTTGTAGCCTCCGGCGGCATGGCCGACGGTCGCAGTCTGGTTGCCGCTATGGCGATGGGTGCAGAGGGCATGAATATGGGTACGCGGTTTATTGCCACTGCCGAAGCACCGGTGCATGAGAATGTAAAGCAGGCCATTGTCGACGCTTCCGAACTTGATACCCGGCTAGTCATGCGACCGCTGCGCAATACCGAGCGAGTATTGACTAATCCTGCAGTCGAGCGTTTGTTGCAAAAAGAGAAAGAACTGGGTGCAGATATCAAGTTTGCCGACATCGCTGAAGAGGTGGCCGGTGTATACCCTAAAATCATGCAAAATGGCGAAATGGAAATTGGCGCCTGGTCTTGCGGCATGGTGGCTGGACTGATCGACGACGTGCCCACGGTACAAGTGCTAATCGATCGCATTATGTCTGAGGCAGATACCATTATTCACAAGCGTCTCAGCGGCATGTAGCAACAGACACACTGGGGCGCTTGCTCGCCGCAGTGTGTCTGTACTTGGCGATATAAAATCAGTTCACAGGCCCATAAACAGCTGCTGCGCTCGCGGCAGCTGAGAGAAAAATTAATTGCTCCCGACAACTTTGTGTCCATAACGTAGTTCGCGCAATTTTATGGGCGTACTGACGGTGCTGTTGTCGGCGATTTATTACGTGTTTCAGCGGCACCGGTGATAGTTTACTGCCGGCCGTTAGCCGCTAAATAAACAGGTGATAATTCGTTTTGGTCAGTGCGCTTTAGCATCAGCGGGCTAAGTTTTCGTCGATATCAATGTTCACTTCGCTGGCGATTGGAGTCAGGGGTCGAACAGCCAGTTACCCCTACCATGATAATGGGAAAAAACAGTGCAGAGTTTGGATTTACAAGTTATCAGTCAATTGTGTTTGTGGTTGCAGCGCGGTGAGAGTGCCTGGTTGTGTACGGTGATAGAAACCTGGGGTTCATCGCCCCGGCGCCCAGGTAGCTTAATGGTATGCCATGCGTCGGGTGCAATAGTTGGCACCCTCTCCGGGGGTTGTGTTGAAGAGGACTTAATCGAGCAGCTGCGCAGCGGACAGTTGGCGGCGAGCACCGCGCACTACAAATTATACGGTGAAACAGCCGCTGAAATAGAGCGTTTTCAACTGCCCTGTGGTGGCACTTTAGGGGTGTTGATCGAACCGGTTGATCCGGACCAGTTGCACGTTTTCACCGCGATTGAACAGGCCTTAACGCGGCGAGCTAATATTCACCGCCAGGTGCGCTGGGATGCTCAGTCCAATTCCTTGAACGAGCATGTAGCCAGTATGACTAAGCACTCACCGGTGGTTGAATTGAGTCGCACAGAGGCGGAAAGTCCCTTGGCTTTGAGCCAGGTCTACGGTCCGCAGACGCATTTGTTTATAATTGGCATTACCGAAATTAGCCGTGCGTTGGCGCAGTTTGCTCTGGCCGCAGCCTATCGGGTTACTGTGTGTGATCCGCGGGTGGAGCTTGCTGATAGCTGGGATATCGAACACTGCCAGTTGTTGATTGCAATGCCCGATGACGCACTCGCGGGGCAGGGCACTGGCGTAACTGTCGATGCCGATACCGCTATTGTGGCGGTAACCCACGACCCGCGCATCGACGATATGGGCCTGCTAGAAGCCTTTAATAGTAAGGCTTTTTACATAGGTGCTATGGGGTCTCGGCGATCTTCGCACAGTCGTCGGCAGCGGCTGCAACAATTAGGTATCAGCGAGCAACAGTTGCAGCGACTTCATGCACCCATCGGCTTGTCGATTGGCAGTAAAACGCCGGTTGAAATTGCCATTTCCATCATGGCACAACTCATTAGTGAGCGGGCTCGCCTGCAACACGACGCACTAACTGCGCTCGAGCAGGATTAGATTGCTGGCTATCGGTGCAGTAGTGCTGGCGGCGGGTCGCAGTCGTCGCTTTGGCAGCGACAAGCGACAACACCGGTTGGGCCAGCAGAATCTATTGCAACAATCACTGTCGAAACCACTAGCGTTGGGTGTACCGACGACATTGATACTTCGTCCCGATGACAGCAGCCAGTTGGCAGCGCTGGTGGGAGATTTTATTGACCAGCCGCTCTTATCGATTGTTTACGCGGCTGATGCGGATGCCGGCATGGGGCACTCTCTGGCCAGTGCGGCTGCGGGTATGGTGGGCTTCGATCAGGTAATGGTACTGCTGGCGGACATGCCCTGGATTGAGGTGGATACCCTGCGCTTATTACTGAGCCGCGGCAACAGTGAACGTATTGTTGTACCACTCCATCGGGGTCGTAGAGGTCACCCGGTACTGTTTGGCCGTCGCTGGTTTACAGCCTTGGGGGACCTAGAGGGTGATATTGGTGCCCGCGAGTTGTTGCGAGCAAACAGCGCTGTCATTGACGAAGTTGAGGTGTCAGACCCCGGTGTTTTACGTGATGTTGATACCCCGCAATCTGCCCGGCCGCGACCTTAACTGTAATCTAATAGGATATTATAATGAGCAGTGACTTGTCGCTGGAACCCTCCTGGTTACAGCAGCTTTCGGAGGAATTTGAGCAGCCTTATATGCAAGAGTTACAGCATTTTTTGGCCCGCCGCAGTGACGCAGGGGTCGACATCTACCCCCCTGCTGCACTGCGATACAACGCCTTTAATAGCACCCCTTTTGATCGTGTTAGAGTGGTGGTGTTGGGGCAGGATCCCTATCATCGTCCGGGACAGGCCCAGGGGCTTTGTTTTTCGGTAGCCAAAGGTGTGAAGATACCGCCCTCACTAGTGAATATATTTAAAGAGCTGGAGCGTGACTTGGCCCTAACCCGACCGAGTCACGGCTCATTACAGAGCTGGGCAGAGCAGGGGGTATTACTACTCAATGCTATTCTAACGGTAGAGCAAGGTCAGGCGGGATGCCACCAGAAAAAAGGCTGGGAGCGCTTTACCGATGCGGTTATCGAACGGCTCAATAGTCAGCGCACTGGCGTCATTTTTGTGTTGTGGGGTAGTTACGCACAGCACAAGGGGCGCCTGATAGATCGGGAAAAGCACCGGGTATTAGTCGCGCCGCACCCCTCGCCGCTGTCCGCCTACCGTGGATTTTTAGGCTGTGGGCACTTTTCAACTATTAATAGGCTATTACTGGAACAGGGGCACGAGCCTATAGACTGGCAAGTACACTAGTACACAGCTACGCCCATTTAGTGGTTAGACGTACCGAGTTTTCGGCGTGAAGGTCGTTGCGGGCGGACCGATGCGAGCAGGTAAAAGTTACTCTTTTTCTATTGTAGAAAGGCCATTGCGGCTTCCATATCGGCGGATAAATCGTCCGATTCCTCGGCATTCACTGCTGGCGATAAGCCCAGTCGGTCAAAGGCGCTAATTGCGGTCCAGTCCATTTGCGTGAAGGCATTATCACTACCGATATAACTCTGTAAATTGGCCACCATTACCACGTCGGCATAGTCAACCCGTTCGGGGCAGCGGGCAAAGTTCACATGTTCCACGGGCACTATTTGCAGCAGGGCTGGGAAATCCCATTCCTGTAGTATTTTCCTGCCAATTTCAGCGTGAGCCTGTTCGATTAATTGGGTGAGTATCGCCGGGTTTTTTAGCAATTTCCGATGGTCTTCGGCGAAGGTGAGAATGGGCAATACACCAATTTTATGCACCAGTCCTGCGAGTGTGGCTTGGTCGGGTTTTAGCTTGGTATAGTGTCTGGCCAAAACATGGCTAATACCCGCCACTTCGGTGCTGCGGGCCCAGGTCTCGCGTAAGTGCTGGTCGACAATATCCGAGGTGGCCTGAAACATCTGCTCCATTGCCAAACCGGTGGCAAGATTGGCGGTATATTCTATCCCCAGTCGGCTCACGGCCATTTTCAGGTCTTCGATTTCTCGATTGGCGCGCAACAGTGGGCTGTTAGTGACTTTGATAATACGAGCGGTTAGCGCCGCATCGTTGGTGATGACGTCCGACAACATTTGGATGTTGATATTTTCGTCGTTGGCTGCCTCCCTCACCTGCAGGGCAACTTCAGGCAGAGTTGGAAGAACCAGTTGATTACTTTCAATAGAGCTGATTATTCGCTCTTTAATTTGCTGAATTATATCGCTCATTACTCGGGTTTAAATCCTATCTGATTGATGAGAGCACACTTAGAAGTAGTGGTCGCGGTATCTTATTTATCGCATCGAGCATTATCGTCTGGGCGGTTTACAGCTATCGACTACGCTAATTCAAGCCCAGCTACTGGTTTCGATCTGTCAATCTCAGCTTGCGACAATCACGGTGTTATTGATGACTGTATTGCTGCATTGGTCGGTCCAATAAGAGTATTAACCCTAGTCCGCTATAGTATAGGGCAAAGACAGTATTTTCACTGCGGTGTTTTCATTTATTTCCCCCAGTTTGCTGTCGGCATCGAAGTCTGTGCTTGCCGGTTGCAACAGTACATTATCTGCTTCCACATTGGCCCGAGTTATTACCGCCAGGGCTTCACTGCGGCCCGGGGTAGTGGTGATACAGTTAACAATTTTACCTATGCTCTGATCGGTGCCGGCGCTATACAAGTCATCCCCTGGCTGAGCTCGCTCGCCGGGTAGGGCAACGCGGTACATATGCCGCTTCAATTTCCCCTTGTATTGCATACGGGCAATAACTTCCTGTCCGGTATAACAGCCCTTGGTAAAACTAATAGCTCCGGTACGGTGGAAATTGAGCATTTGCGGTATAAACAACTCTGAGGTAGCCGCGCTTACTTCTCCTTGGCCTTGACGAATAATCGCGAGTTGCCAGTACTGAGCGCTTGTTAGTGTGTGATTGCTGCTGAGTTGGGGCCATAGCAGGGGCAGTTGCGCCGTTGGTATCCAGCACTCGAAGACACTGGCGCGCTCGTCCAGCTGCACTACCACTACGCCATCGTGACTGATGGAACGGTGTTTGCCCCCGGGAAGGGTGCCAAATAGGCCTTCGATAGTGGCACCGGCACAGGCCCCAGATAATCCGATGGCGGTGTAATCTTCGCTGGCGTTGCGCTGTGTCGCTTTGGAGAAGGCTATATATTTGCTAATAGCATCGGCGGTACTGGCAACCAGGTCCAGGCGCATGCGCAGTAAGTGGTGGTGAGGGTCACAAGCAATTAAGAAGCTGCTAATTATACGACCCTTGGGTGTGCAAAATGCCCCCAGTTGAGCGCAGTTGTCATTCACCGTGTCTAGATCGCAGGTCGTTTGCCCCTGTAAAAATGTCGTCGTATCCGGGCCCTCAATCGCTAAGAATCCGTAATAATCCAACACTGCGATTGAATCCAGTGGGTTCTGCTCGCCGGTGGGAGCCTGCGGCTCCGCAGTCCTCAGCTGGGCGTTGATTGACTGGAAAAATGAAAGTTGTTCTGTGTTCATGGGTATTTGATTCGCCTAGTTGCAGTGCGCCTTATTCTAGGGCTTTACACTAGCGCTGTCAGTAGCGTTGGGGCTTTTGTTCATATCCGCAGTGAGCGATTCGGGCTATACTGCCGTTTTTTTAAAGGGCGCGACAAAACGCTATGATTTCAGATCCCGAGTACAAGAGGATTCGCTGGGCCAGTCGGCGGGGCATGTTAGAGTTAGACCTTATTTTGGTGCCGTTTTTTGACAGCTGTTTTTTAGAGCTAAGTGAGGGGGATCAGCAGCGCTATATTGAGCTATTGGAGGGCGAAGACACAGACTTATTTGACTGGATGCTGGGCCGTAAGCGACCCAGTGACCCCGAGCTACTGATCATCGTTGATAAAATTCTGCAATTTTCTAGACGAAGCCAGCTGGCCGAATAAACTCGGATCACTAGCCCGACTCAAGGGAGTGAGTGCGGTTTATGAAGAGTACCGAACTGTCCTTTTCGCTGGTGTTAAAACGCTCCCGTTGGATGGTGGCCTATGTGATGTTGCTATACAGTGGGCTGATCGTTGGGTTGTGGTATTTACCGCTGCCAACTGCTTGGCAATGGCTGGCGCTGTTGCTACTGCTGGTATGCTGCTATCGAAGTTGTCGGGCTAGGATGTCGCTTGCGGTGGACTTTTTACAGTACCGCCAAGGAAGCTGGGGTATTATTCGCGGCGGGGTCAGTGTGCCGATCGAGCTCCGGGGTCTGACCGTCTGGCCCTGGTTGATCGTACTGAACTACCGGCTGGAGCAGTGCCGCTGGGAACAATCGCTGGTATTGTTTGACGACAGCGCTAGGCCAGACTCACTGCGACAGTTGCGGGTTATATTGCGACACTTGCCGCTGTAGCCACATGCGGTATGAGCCCATTGGCATACTTAAAAGTCTCCGGGCACCAAAATAGTATCTTCTGCCACTAGCCGTTGCTCTGGATAATCCAGCGTGTAGTGCAGGCCTCGGCTCTCCTTGCGGGACATCGCCGAGCGAATAATCAGCTGGGCTACAGTGGCCAAATTTCTCAATTCTAACAGGTCGTTACTCACTTTGTAGTTGCGGTAGTACTCGGAAATTTCCTGTTGCAGTAATTCCGCGCGGCGCAGTGCCCGTTGTAGGCGTTTGTCAGTTCGTACAATGCCGACGTAGTCCCACATAAAACGGCGCAGCTCGTCCCAATTGTGAGCGATAACTACATCCTCATCGGAGTCTGTGACCTGTGACTCGTCCCATTTTTGCACCGCTACCGGTGCCGGTGCGCTGTTGATCTGGGCCATAATATGGGCGGCGGCGGAGCTGCCGTAGACCATGCACTCTAACAGCGAATTACTGGCCATGCGGTTGGCGCCGTGTAGACCGGTAAAAGAGGTCTCGCCAATGGCGTAGAGATTGGCAATGTCGGTCAAACCCTGGTGATTAACCATTACACCACCGCAGGTATAATGGGCTGCCGGCACCACGGGAATGGGGTCCCGGGCGATATCGATACCCAGTTCAAGGCAGCGGGCCTTTACCGTGGGGAAGTGGTGCAGTAAAAAATCGGGGGATTTGTGGCTGATATCCAAGTACACACAGTCACTGCCCAGGCGCTTCATCTCGTGGTCGATGGCCCGCGCCACGATATCCCGTGGTGCGAGCTCGCCGCGGTGATCGTAGCGATCCATAAATCGCTCGCCGTTGGGTAGTAATAATTTGCCACCCTCGCCGCGAATGGCCTCGGTGATAAGAAAGGACTTTGCCTGGGGGTGGTACAAACAGGTCGGGTGAAACTGATTGAATTCCATGTTGGCAACGCGGCAGCCAGCGCGCCAGGCCATAGCAATACCGTCACCGCTGGCGCCGTCGGGATTGCTGGTATACAGATATGCTTTGCTGGCACCACCTGTGGCGAGTACCACAAACTTAGCTTGAAATAGGTCGACATGGTCGGTGTTTCTGTCTAGTACATAGACACCCTGGCAGCGATTGGCCCTCATCACCAGATCGACAGCAACACGTTGCTGATAGAAGGTGATGTTGTCAGCCTCCAATGCGCGTTTACTGAGCGTTTCAGACACTGCGCGGCCGGTGGCATCGGCACTGTGAATGATGCGCCGCTGACTGTGTCCGCCCTCCTTGGTGAGATGGAAGGATTGCTCGGGGTCTGCGTTACGACTGAATTCGACCCCGTTTTTTACCAGCCAGTCGATCATCTTGCGGCTATTTTTAACGGTAAAATTGACCGCGTCTGGGTGGCATAAATCGCCGCCGGCGTTGAGCGTGTCCTCTGCATGGGCCTCGATACTGTCTTCATCGTCTAGCACCGCAGCAATGCCGCCCTGCGCATAATAGGTTGCTCCCTGGTTCATGTCTCCTTTGCAGATGACGGCGATGTTCAGGCTGTTGTCAAGTTGCAGGGCTAGTGTGAGCCCTGCAGCGCCACTGCCGATGACGACTACATCGTGCTGAAAGTGTTGGCTCATATCGATCGGTCTGCTATCTGTTGGGTAGGTGCCGGGGTTGGCGTCTGTGTCCCGGTCAAAAAATTCGCTCATTGATCGCGGGCTAGTATAGACTGGCGCAGGCTTGTTGGCACTGGTGTGGGGGGTAAAATTTAGCCCAATATTGGCAAAGCGGTGATTAAAATGAACTTA
>Ga0209395_1000661_pt1 | contig 49910 bp, 39 predicted proteins | sample GOMGulsemesocosm_3_FD_184635 | JGI IMG/M metagenome (GOLD analysis project Ga0209395, IMG submission 184635) | Methane-oxidizing microbial communities from mesocosms in the Gulf of Mexico - GOM9D Gulf of Mexico (SPAdes) (version 2) | ecosystem: Environmental > Aquatic > Marine > Cold seeps... | reverse complement strand
TGCTCTATCCAGCTGAGCTAAGAGCCCTTAGCATTAATATTGTCGGGGTGGCAGGATTCGAACCTGCGACCTCCTCGTCCCAAACGAGGCGCGATGACCGGGCTACGCTACACCCCGAATTAATTTATATTAGCGGAGAGACAGGGATTCGAACCCTGGGTACCCGGACGGGTACGCTTGTTTAGCAAACAAGTCCTTTCGGCCACTCAGGCACCTCTCCAGTAAATCAACTCGCAACATTAATTTGCGGTTGCAAATCTAAGCCTAGTTTCCCATTCTCACAAGGTTTTTAATCCTTTTTTTTATCTTTTTTTTTAACCAATTAACTATCAATAGGTTTAGTCAGGATATTCAATACGCAAATGAAACATATTAATCAGTTTGTGCTTTAACACCTTTTTTATTACTTCAATTTCTTTAAAAGTAATGTCCGCATTTAAAAACTGTTCATCATTTTTTTGCTTATCTATAATTTGATCAACAAAATTACTTATTTTAGTATAGTCAGGGTTTTTAATACTCTTCGATGCAGCTTCTACACTATCACACATCATCAATATAGACGTCTCTTTAGAAAATGGCTTGGGACCTTTATATTGAAAATCTTCAATAGCCACTTCTCCTTCTTTACTACTCTTCTCCTGACTATAAAAATAATACACCAAGCTTGTACCATGATGTGTTCTGATGAAATCAATAATCCTATCAGGAATATTATGCTTTTTCGCAATTTCAATTCCATTTAAAACATGATCAATAATAATCCTAGCACTTTCTTTAGGTCCTAATTCATTATGCGGATTAATTCCATTGCTCTGGTTTTCTATAAAATAGGTTGGCTCACTCATTTTACCTATATCATGATACAAAGCTCCTACCCTAGTTAACATAGCGTTCGCTCCAATTTCATTAGCTGCTGCTTCTGCTAAATTTGCTACATTTAATGAATGATGGAAAGTTCCTGGAGCTTTATTTGCTAGTAACTTTAATAATTTTGAATTAGTATCAGAGAGCTCTAATAAAGACACGTCGGATACTAATCCAAATGTTTTTTCGTAAATATAAATAAGCGGCTGAGCAAACAACATTACCAAACCACATAGCACAAACAATCCGAAGGTTTCCCATTTTAGCTCCACTATATTTCCTTCATGAATAATATAAAATGAAAAATAAGCTACAATATACACCCCCGTTATTTGAGCAACTGATATAAATAAATTAACCCTTTTATATAATTCTGACACGGTAAGTATTGTTATGATTCCTGCTATAATTTGCAAAAACATATACTCATAACTGTTTGGCACAATAAACCCTAATAACAACACCGTAATAACATGTGTAAACAAACCCAATCTTGCATCGAAAAAGGCTTTTAATATCAATGGTAAAATACACAAAGGAACAATATATAAGTATGTCGGCTGATACTTTAAAACTACGGTTGTTATAAATATCATTAATATGATATTAAAAAATATAAAAGTAAATTTTCTATTGTTTCTATATATAGAAGGTCTGTATTTTTTTAAAAACAAAATTAGCATTAATAACGCCAAAACTACCAAAATAACATACCCAAAAACGATCCAATTGTAATTAGACTTGCTCCACACTTGCGAAGCATACAATTCTTTTAATGACTGTAATTTCTGAAATCTAGCTCCTTCAACTACCTCTCCTTTGGATATAATAACTGCATTCGCTTTGACCAAGCCTTCAGTAGGCAATATTTTACTTTTCTCCTGCTGATAAACCTCATTATTAAAGGCTTTATCGAAACTTACATTAGCCTTTATATTATTGAAAAATATAGCCGTAAAATAATTTTTATAAGGATTGAAAATTGTGTCCGAAAAATTTCGTTGAACGGATTGTTGTATATCTTCTGTGGCTAATAAGTTTGCAAAAACATATTTTTTTGCTATCCCTGAGTTCTTAACTTTTAAAACAATTTCTTTTCCTTTATCTATTGAAACATCTTCTGCTAACAATCCGATATTATAAATTTCCGAAATGGTTAAATTTAATTTTAATTTAGACTGTTTTTTTAAAGCCCCGTTTAAAGTATCTGGAAAAGTTAATTCAAATTCATGTAATAATTGTCGAGCTGAATTAACTGCTACTAAAGTATCTAACGTGAAGTAATAAGGCATACTCTCCTTCAATAATTTTTCCTCTTCACTTATTTGTTTTAAGGTTTTTTTAACCGCAAAATCAAATGGAGCATATAAATTTTCATTTTGCCATACTTTTCCCTTCTCAAAATTATATTTAAAAGTTCCTCCTTTTGGAAAAAGATACACTATAAATAATGTTGAAACAACAAACAAAAAAATCTTGTATAACAGTGAATGGTACTCATATATTGTGCTAAGGAATTTTCTCATAATTATTTGTAATTACTTCAAAAATAGTAAAATTAAAACTTGATGAATGCTTATGTAATTCATTTTTAAATCAATTTACATAAATCGCCTTATGAATGTTTACAAAACAAAATAAAAAATCATTAAATTCGCAGACATAATACATAATTAAAAAACATAAAATCATAAATATCATGAGCAGAAAAGTTGTTATCGTTTCAGCAGCAAGAACTCCAATAGGAAGTTTTTTAGGAAGTTTATCTTCAGTACCAGCAACCAAATTAGGAGCTATCGCAATTAAAGGCGCTTTATCTAAAATTAACTTATCAGCTGATCAAGTTGACGAAGTTATCATGGGAAATGTTGTACAAGCTGGTAACGGACAAGCTCCTGCCAGACAAGCAGCTATATACTCCGGAATATCTGACCAAGTTCCTGCTACAACCATCAATAAAGTTTGTGCATCAGGAATGAAAGCAGTTATGCAAGGTGCTCAGGCTATTATGTGCGGTGATGCTGAAGTAGTAGTTACAGGTGGAATGGAAAATATGAGTTTAATACCTCATTATTTCCAAGCAAGATCTGCAACTAAATTCGGTCCTTCAAAAATGCTTGATGGTATGCAAGTTGACGGTTTAGTTGACGCTTATGGACAAGAAGCAATGGGAGTTTATGCTGATGCTTGCGCTGCTGAATATGAAATCACAAGAGAAGACCAGGATGCTTTCGCTATAGAATCTTACAAAAGAACTACAGCAGCATGGGATGCAGGTAAGTTTGACAATGAAGTTGTTCCTGTTGAAGTTCCACAACGTAGAGGAGAACCTGTTATTGTTACTAAAGATGAAGAATATACAAATGTAAGACTGGATAAAATACCAGCTTTACGCCCAGCTTTTTCTAAAGATGGTACAGCTACAGCTGCGAATTCATCTACAATTAATGATGGTGCAGGTGCTGTTATTCTAATGTCAGAAGAGAAGGCTAAATCTTTAGGAATAACTCCACTAGCTATCATTACAGGATACGCAGATGCTGCACAAGAACCTGAGAAATTCACTACAGCCCCTGCAAAGGCACTACCTAAAGCATTAGCGAAAGCAAATACTTTAATTGAAAATGTTGATTATTTTGAGTTTAACGAAGCTTTTTCTGTTGTTGGTTTAGCTAATATGAAAATATTAGGCTTAAACAATAGCAATGTAAACGTTAATGGTGGAGCAGTTTCTATGGGACACCCTTTAGGATGTTCTGGAGTAAGAATCCTTATTACTCTTTTAAACGTATTAGAACAAAACGATGCTAAAACTGGTGCCGCTGCAATTTGTAACGGTGGTGGTGGTGCTTCAGCAATTGTAATTGAAAGAGCATAAAAAGAAAGTTACTAAATGCAATACGGAATTACACATTTAAGCATTGTCCCATTAAGACACGAACCGTCTGACCCTAGTGAACTAATTTCACAGGTGCTCTACGGTGATTGCTTTAAAGTACTGGAACTACGTAAAAAATGGAGTAAAATAAGACTTGAATTTGACAATTACGAAGGCTGGATTGACAACAAACAATATACTGAAATCACAGAGGACATGTACAAAAACTTGTCTTCTGAATCTTTAAAAGTATCTGCAGATTTAGTGGAATACATCACTACTAAAGAAGGTCAACTTAACTTAATCCCCCTAGGTGCAACCTTAAACGGATTATCTCTCTTAAACCATCAATTTGACGGTGAATCAATTTCAGGAAAACAAGCTAAATTTCAATTAGTTGAAACTGCTTTTATGTACTTAAATTCTCCTTATTTATGGGGAGGAAAAACCCCTTTCGGGATTGACTGCAGCGGATTTACACAAATGGTATACAAGCTTAATGGTCATAAAATTTTCCGAGATGCTTCACAACAAGCTACTCAAGGCGAAGCATTAAGCTTTATTGAAGAGAGTGAACCTGGTGATTTAGCTTTTTTTGACAATAACGAAGGCATTATAACCCACGTAGGTATTATTATGAAAGACAACTATATCATTCACGCTCATGGTTGTGTTCGCATTGACAGATTAGACCATACTGGTATATTTAATAGCGACAAAAATATTCACACGCATAAATTAAGAGTCATAAAACGTATTATTTAAAACATTAAATACTTTTTAACAATAAAAAAGGGAGCATATGGCTCCCTTTTTTATTGTTGTAGAATTTTAATTAAAGTGACTCCAATAACACTTTCATTTCTTTAAACTTAGCCACTTCTCCTAATACACTATAAATACCTTTTAGAGTTCTAGCGGCATCTATATTTTTAGCATCAATGCTTAGTATTTTCTCCAAAAACGGCTTCGCTTCCTTATAAATCAAGCTTCTTTTTTCTTGAAGTAAATCGTATTTTTTATTATCAGCTGAAGAAGTCCCTAATAAATTCATCTCTTCTACCAAAGAAGACTCTTCACTCAATATCAAACCCGCCAAATTAGAATTTGAATTAATATCATCGCTATTTAGATCTAAACTTTTTTGATAATACATTTTAGCACCAGCTACATCACCTTGCTCTGCTGTAACAACACCTAAGTTAAAAAATAACATTGAATTAGTAGGATCTTGCTTAACAGCTTGCTCCATTAATTCTTTAAACCTATCTTTTTTTCCTAATTTCAAGTATAAATTAGCCTCGGTTATGATTAAATCTACATTAGTAGAATCACTAGCCCTAACTTCATTTATAGCCTCTATAGCAGCCTCTGTATTACCTAGTTCAACATACATTAATGCTATATTCTTAATTATATCTGGTCGTAATGATGACGTTTTGTTATCAATAGGTTTAATATGAGACCCTGCTCTTAAAGAAAGATCCCTCATCGTTTTACTCGAAAAAGTCTCATTGGATTTAGTTTCTTTATTATACGCCAAATATTCTATTTTAACACCAGTATACCCATTGTCTTTTAACACTATATATAAAGGTAATGCGGCTTCATAATCTTTTGCCGCTACATAACCCGATGCAGCGTAAAATAAATACTCTTGATCGCCAGACAACATATAAGCCACATATAATTTCTTTGCAGAAATTTTCTGCTTTCCTTCTCTTTGATCTGCAATCGCTTCGTTTACCAGACTAGCAGTCAATCCTTTTTTTAAATCATTAATTTCAGCCGCATACTTAGCAGTGTGATTTGAATCAAAATCTGCTAGAGATGAAATAATTCCGTCATAATCATCACCATGTAACATTGCTTTAGCTTTTAAATAATAAAACTTGACTTTTGTTTTATCATCAGCATTCGAAATTACTGCCTCAGCATTCGAAATTAGTGTGTTTGTTGCGCTATATTTTTCTGACTTCACAGCTTTCTCTAAAGCTTTAACTTCACTTTTTTGTGCAACTGTTACGCTTGTTAAACCCAACAATGCCAATGCTAATACTTGTTTCTTCATTTTAGTTTTTCTTTGGGATAAAAAAACCACATACCATTAACCGCTATGTGATTTTAATTACTATTTATACTATTTTTTACTATTCTTCTTCATTTATACTGTTATCAGCAACAATTGTACCATCATCACCTACAATTGCATCTGGATCAATTTCTTCCTCATCCTCTTGCATAACTTTCGCTACTGCTGCAATAGAATCTTTCCCTTTAATATTAATTAAACGAACACCTTGAGTTGCACGTCCCATTACACGAAGATCAGATACAGCCATACGAATGGTAAGGCCAGATTTATTAATAATCATTAAATCATCCTCGTCAGTTACATTCTTGATTGCTACTAACTCTCCTGTTTTATCGGTTACTGATATTGTTTTAACTCCTTTTCCTCCACGGTTTGTTACCCTGTAATCTTCCAAACTAGAACGTTTACCGTAGCCTTTTTCAGAAACTACTAATATATTACTTTCCATATCATCAACAGCAATCATCCCTACAACCTCATCATTTTCATGAGACAGCGTAATACCTCTTACTCCAGAAGCTCCACGACCCATAGGACGCGTTTTACTTTCTTCAAATCGGATTGATTTACCTGATTTTAAGGCTAACATAACTTGACTGTTTCCAGTAGTTAATTTAGCCTCTAGCAATTCATCTCCATCCTTAATAGTAATTGCATTAATACCATTGGTTCTTGGACGAGAATACTGCTCTAAAGAAGTCTTTTTAACCTGTCCTTTTTTAGTAGCCATAATTACATAATGACTATTGATATATTCCTGATCTTTTAAATCCTGAGTACAGATAAATGCTTTTACCTTATCATCTTGCTCAATATTTATTAAATTCTGAATTGCTCTACCTTTGGACGATTTTCCTCCTTCTGGAATTTCATACACGCGCATCCAGAAACATTTTCCTTTTTGCGTAAAGAACAACATATATTGGTGATTTGTTCCTACAAATAAGTGCTCTAAGAAATCTTCATTTCTAGTAGATGACCCCTTTGCTCCAACCCCTCCTCTATTTTGTTTTTTATACTCATCCAACGGAGTACGCTTAATATATCCTGCGTGAGAAATAGTAATTACCACTGGGCTATTTGGTATTAAGTCCTCAATACTTACATCACCACCTGCATATGAAATTTCCGAACGACGATCATCACCATATTTACGCTGCACTTCCAATAATTCATCTTTAATGATTTGCATTCTGCGTGGTTCGCTTGCTAAAATATCTTTTAAATCTTTAATAGTATCCATTAAAGCATCATATTCGGCACGTAATTTATCTTGTTCTAGCCCTGTTAACTGACGTAAACGCATTTCAACAATTGCACGAGCTTGAAGTTCTGACAAAGAGAAACGTTCAATCAACTTCCCTCTAGCTTCTTCTGTGTTTTTAGATCCACGGATTAAAGCTATAACCTCATCAATGTTATCAGATGCTATAATTAAGCCTTCTAATATATGGGCACGTTCTTCAGCTTTCCTTAATAAATATTTAGTACGACGCGTTACAACATCATGCCTATGTTCAACAAAATAATGAATTAAGTCTTTTAAATTCAACATTTGAGGCCTTCCATTTACAAGCGCAATATTATTTACACTAAAAGAAGATTGTAATGCGGTGTATTTAAACAATTTGTTTAAAACAATATTAGGGACTGCATCACGTTTCAAAACATAAACAATACGCATCCCTTTTCTATCCGACTCGTCTCTAATAGCAGAGATTCCTTCAAGTTTTTTATCATTGATCAGATCCGCAGTTTTCTTAATCATATCGGCTTTGTTTACCTGATATGGTATTTCAGAAACTATGATAGACTCCCTACCATTGACCTCTTCAATAATAGCTTTACCACGCATAACTACTTTACCTCTACCGGTTTTAAAAGCATCACGAACACCGTCATAACCATATATTAAACCACCTGTTGGAAAATCAGGAGCTTTAACGTGTTGCATTAACTCGTCAATTTCGATATCATTATTATCAATGTAGGCCAAAGTACCATCAACAACCTCTGTTAAGTTGTGAGGAGGCATATTTGTTGCCATTCCTACTGCAATACCAGATGCACCATTCACAAGCAAACCTGGAATACGTGTTGGCATTACTGTTGGTTCCTTAAGTGTATCATCAAAGTTTAATTGATGATCTACAGTGTCCTTATCTAAATCTGCTAATATGTCTTCTCCAATTTTACGCATACGAACCTCAGTATAACGCATTGCTGCAGGACTATCACCATCAACAGAACCAAAATTCCCTTGTCCATCTACAAGCATGTAACGCAAACTCCATTCCTGAGCCATACGTACCATTGCGTCATAAACAGATGTATCACCATGTGGGTGATACTTTCCTAAAACCTCTCCAACAATTCTTGCAGATTTTTTATGAGCTTTAGTTGAAGTCACTCCCAGTTCATGCATTCCAAAAAGCACACGACGGTGTACTGGTTTTAATCCATCTCTTACATCAGGTAATGCTCGTGAAACAATAACCGACATTGAATAATCAATGTAAGCTGATTTCATTTCATCTTCAATATTAATCGGTATCAGTTTTTCTCCGTCTGTCATATTAAAACTTTAATTATAATAACGAGCCAATATACACATTTTATACATTACCACCTCCTATTTCTCACAGTTTTAACCCGATTTTATCAACAATAAAAAATATTTAAAAATTTGATAAATAACCCACTTTTTTTTTTGATTTTTAATATACTTTTCGTCACTTAGCATGGTTATACACCGTATTTCGACGAAACACACAGAAAAAATCAAATTAAGCTAGATAGCACTATATGGATGATAATTTTACACCGAGAGTAAAAGATGTGATTGGTTACAGTAAAGAAGAGGCTTTACGTTTAGGACATGACTTTATTGGCACTGAACATTTAATACTTGGATTATTGCGTGATGGTAATGGAAAAGCAATTGAAATTTTAGAATCATTAGATATTGATTTAGATCATTTGCGTAAAAAAGTAGAAACACTAAGTCCAGCTAACCAAAATATTTCTTTTGACGAAAACGAAAAAAAGAATTTACATCTTACACGACAAGCAGAACGTGCTTTAAAAACCACCTTTTTAGAAGCTAAACTTTTTAAAGACACCTCTATAAATACAGCACATTTATTGCTTTGTATTCTAAGGAATGATAATGATCCTACAACCAGACTTTTAAACAAGTTAAAAGTTACTTACGACAATACTAAAGAATATTTTAAACATATGGAATCAAATGAAGACCAACACGTAGAAGAAGAACACTTGCAAGATTCCCCAAAAGCTGATGCCTTTCCAGAAGACGAAAATACTGATGATACAGGAGGAAAAGAAAACCCATTTTCTTCTGGTGGCTCAAGTAAAAGCATCAAAAAATCGAACACACCTGTTTTAGATAATTTTGGTAGAGATTTGACCGTTATGGCCGAAGAGGGAAAACTAGACCCTGTGGTTGGTAGAGAAAAAGAAATACAACGCGTATCTCAAATTCTGAGCAGAAGAAAGAAAAACAATCCACTTTTAATAGGAGAACCAGGAGTAGGAAAATCTGCTATTGCTGAAGGTTTAGCTTTACGTATTATCTCTAGAAAGGTTTCAAGAGTATTATTCGGTAAACGTGTAGTTACACTTGATTTAGCTAGTTTAGTTGCAGGAACAAAATACAGAGGTCAATTTGAAGAGCGAATGAAAGCTTTGATGAATGAATTACAAAAAAATGATGATGTTATCCTATTTATTGATGAAATCCACACCATTGTTGGTGCAGGTGGAGCAACAGGATCACTAGACGCCTCAAATATGTTTAAACCCGCTTTAGCAAGAGGAGAAATTCAATGTATTGGAGCCACTACTTTAGACGAATATAGACAGTCCATTGAAAAAGATGGCGCCTTAGAACGTCGTTTTCAAAAAATCATAGTTGCGCCAACAAATATTGACGAAACAATTGAGATACTACATAATATTAAAGGTAAATATGAAGATCATCATAATGTAACATATACTGATGAGGCTATTGAAGCTTGTGTAAAGCTAACCAATAGGTATATGACAGAACGTTTTTTACCCGATAAAGCCATCGACGCCTTAGATGAAGCTGGTTCTAGAATTCATATTATCAATATTGAGGTGCCAAAACAAATTATTGAATTAGAGAAAAAACTAGAAGATGTAAGAGCCTTAAAAGTTATTGTTGTTAAAAAGCAAAAATATGAAGAAGCAGCTAAATTACGTGATGACGAAAAAAACCTTGAAAAAGAATTAGTAATTGCACAAGAAAAATGGGAAGAAGAATCTAGGACCCATAAAGAAACGGTTACAGAAGACAATGTTGCTGATGTTGTTTCTATGATGACAGGTATTCCTGTAAACAGAGTAGCGCAAAATGAAACAAACAAATTAGCAGAATTACCCAACCTAATTAAAGGAAGAGTAATTGGACAAGATGAGGCTGTTGCAAAGGTTGTTAAAGCAATACAGCGTAACAGAATAGGATTGAAAGACCCTAACAAGCCAATTGGTTCATTTATATTTTTAGGATCAACAGGAGTTGGAAAAACCCAATTAGCTAAAGTACTCTCCAAGGAATTGTTTGACTCCAATGACGCCTTAATCAGGTTAGATATGAGTGAATACATGGAAAAATTTACTGTATCACGTTTAGTAGGCGCGCCTCCAGGATACGTTGGCTATGAAGAAGGAGGACAATTAACTGAAAAAGTTAGAAGAAAGCCATATTCTGTTGTTTTACTTGACGAAATTGAAAAAGCACACCCAGATGTTTTTAATATGTTGTTACAAGTTTTAGACGATGGGCATTTATCTGATTCCTTAGGAAGGAAGATTGATTTTAGAAACACAATCATAATCATGACTTCCAATGTTGGCGCTAGGAAGTTACAAGATTTTGGTACTGGAGTTGGTTTCGGAACAAAATCAAGAGACGCTCAAGCTGGTGATGCTGCTAAAGCCGTTATTGAAAGTGCTTTAAAGAAAGCTTTTGCTCCTGAATTTCTAAACCGTGTTGATGATGTTGTTATATTTAACTCCTTAAAAAGAGAAGATATTCATACAATTATTGATATTGAATTAACCAAACTATACGCTAGAATAAATGAGCTAGAATACCATTTAAAGCTTAGCGAGAAAGCAAAAGACTTTATTGCTGATAAAGGTTTTGATAAAAAATACGGAGCAAGACCGTTAAATAGAGCAATTCAAAAATATATTGAAGATGCCTTAGCGGAACAAATTGTTTCCGGAAAAGTAACCCCAGGAGATGAAGTTTCCATGGACTTAAATAAAGATGGTGACGAGCTCATAATTACTATTAAAAAGAACGCACAAAAGTCTACTGAAAAGTAGGCTTTTGTCTTTCAAATACACTTAAAGCAAAATAACAATAATGAAGCTTAAATTTTCTATCCTAATTTTAACTATTACATGCTTGTCATTCGGGCAAACAAAAAACGCCACTATGAATATTTATAACATCAGTCTTAATACGATAGATAACGAATCGGTTACCTTAGAGAAGTTTAAAGGAAAGCACCTGTTAATTGTGAATGTAGCTTCTGAATGTGGATACACCCCTCAATATGAAGATTTAAAAAAACTTCAAGAAGAATACAAAGATAATTTAGTAGTAATTGGTGTTCCTTGCAATCAATTTGGCAAGCAAGAACCAGGTACTGCTACACAAATAAAAAGTTTTTGTGCAATTACTTACGGTGTTGATTTTTTGCTCACTGAAAAAATAATTGTAAAAGGTAAAAAGCAACACCCCCTGTATCAGTGGTTAACAAAGAAAGAATTTAATCTTGAATTTGACTCTGAAGTAGATTGGAATTTTGAAAAATATTTAATTAATCCCGATGGAAAACTATTAAAGAACTTTAAATCGAAAATTGAACCCTTAGACACATCAATTACAAGTTATCTAAAAAATTAAACTCAAATACACATCTGTACTAAAAAATAAAAAAATAAGTCAACTTTTATTTATCTGATAATAATTTATACTAGAGTAAATTACACACAAAAAAAAGGCATCATTATATGATGCCTTTTTTTTGATTACTAAACCATTATCTAGTACTTAAAACTTAATAATTTGTTTAACAGTTTTATGCGTTTCATCTTCTAAAGTAATAAAATATGTTCCACTAGCGAATTCATTAATATCAATGGTAACACTATTATAATTAGTAACTGATATTTTCATGTCTCCAGATAAGTTTCTTCCCATAACATCATAGATTGATATGTTTGCTTTATCCAAGTTATTTGAACTCTTAATCATTATTACACCTGTAGTTGGATTAGGATACATTGCAAGTGAATCAAACTCACTCTCATCCACTGATAAAGGGTTAATTACACCTTCAACTACAAAATTATCTATTAATGCTCCTTCTTCTGCATATGCCTCATCAGCATGATAAGTAAACCTAAATACAATACTAGATTCAGACGAACCCGTACTATCAAAAGCAGCTAAAGAATGACTATAATTATGCATTGTTCCTACTGTTCCCCCATCTGAATGATTACTCACATCAGCAGCTTCACCTGTCCATTGCTTTCCTATACAATTAAAACAATTAGAACCATTAGGCAAACTCGTACTATTATACCAATCAGTATCAGCTCCTGTACCTAAAACAGACCAAGTAGCTCCTCCATTGGTAGAATATTCCATATACAAAATATCCCAGTCTTGCTCAATATCAAATGCCATATCAAATTTAACAAAAGTGTCTTCTAGTGTAGACAAGTCATAACATTGAGATACTAAATAAAATTTTGATCCGTGCCCATGGATATCGTCTAGATTTGTTCCATAAACTTTTGAACCTCCTGTAACTGCAGTTGTCAATGATCTTCCGCCTCCTGGTCCATAAGCGTCACCTCTTTCCCATGTTCCTACTTTTCCTCCTTCATCATAAGCTATTAAAACTTCAACTGTCGTTTCAAATGTATTTATAACATTTTCTGTACCAGTATCATTTACATTAACAATTATTATTGTTGCAGTAGTTACCGGATTAGTTCCTGTAACACTTATTTCATGAGTCCCTCGTGACAAAGTTCCATAATTTAAAGGTATACCAGATGCAATTGAACACGAAGCAATGTTACCAGACCAACTAGCAGCTGTAACCGCACCTCCATCAATACTATAATCATAATCAAACTGTGTTATTGCTGCTACGTTTAAATTTGATAACACCAACTCAACCATATCTGAACCACAAGTATTTGGAGTAACTGTAGCACTAATAGAAGCAAGCGGCATATCAAAAGCCTCTGTTCCATCAGCCCTAGACCCAGATGAACCTTGATCTGCTGAAGCTCCTAATCCTCTAGCAGCAAAAACTTGCCATATTAAACATTGATCCACTCCTCCTGTTAAGGCTACATCTGCTGCTAAAATAGCATCTCTTGAATCAACAAACCCAGAACCACAAGGTTGTAATTTTAAACCATCTAAAACTAATTGCATAACTTTGTTATTCCCTCCTGTTCCGTTATACAAATCAGCATCATAGCCGTACTTATCAATATATGCCCAAGTTAAATCCCATAACATTGCACACCAAACAGACCCTACCCCATGAGGAATTGATTCCGTTTTAATATTGTCATACGTATGCGGATTAATACCCGTGTCAGTTGAATATCTGTGTGTTCTAATTCCTCCGCCATTTACTCCCTGACCTATTGCAAACGTTCCAATTCCTCTGCCATCAGTAGCTGAATCACCTGGCTCTATAGTTATCATCAAACCAAACCAATCAGACCAGCCTTCTCCTTGTTGTTCATCACCAGAAAGGCAACCACTATTATTTGGACCTCCACCTAATCTAGTAGATATTCCATGCCCATACTCATGGGCTATAATTCCGTTATCTAAATCACCATCTCTATCTGGGTTTCCAGAAGTCCACAGATACATTTGCATTCTTCCGTTTCCTCCATCTGCTGGCGTACTGAAGTTTGCATTATTTGTACCTCCTCCATCTTGCGCTTCTGCTAATACATAGTCTCCTCCTACACCACCATTTCCATAGTTGTTCTGTTGAAAATTACCTGCAGCTTCATCAAAACCATAGTTATAATAAATATCGTGCATCATATTTGTCATATAAAACACATTTGTTGTATTAGAACTCAAATTCATACCTAAAAATGAATTATTCATACTCGGCGAGTTTGATAAATCCGCAGTAAAATCAAACAATAATGATGCAGTACCATCTGGCTCATCATTGTTACTACTGTTATTATCAGCTATATCATTATAGGCATGTACATTATTCCCTCTTGTAATTGTGTATTCTGGACCAGATAGACCATCAGTATCATGCCATCCAAATGGAGAAGCAGTTAAATTTTCTGGATCTGTAACAAGTGTTCGTCCTGCAGCTGTACCTCCAACATGGATAGGGCTTTCAGCTGGCAACGCGTAAACTCTATATTTAGCTCCGCCAACCATTACAGACTCATTGTTTTTGAATAATTCAAAATTAGTTTTTTCTTCCAAAGCAATGTGCTCCGATTTATTTGAATGCTTGTGTCCAGGGGTTCCAAAATCACAACTAATTACTAAGTCGTTAAACTCTAAAATATCACCCGTTAAAGCATCTACCCTTGCGCTCCAATTGTGCTTTCCATCAAGGGTATACAAACTTAAATCCCAAGCTAATTTTAATTCTTCAGAATTTATACTACTGTAAACCAACCTAACAGGTATGTTCTGTAAAAAAGAGTTCCCTTTATCATAAAAATAGGTGTTATTTAGGGAACTTACTAGTTTAAATTCTTGATTACTCTCTAATTTAAAATTAGTAGCAACTATTTTTATAGCCTGTTTTTGAGTAATAATTGGTGATTCAGCAGTAATTTTGTCCTCTACATTTTTTACAAATGAATTTCCAACATAAAAAACGTTATCATCTTTAATAGCAATACTAGATATTGCATTAAAAATTTTTACTCCATTATATTGTTGACCTACATACACATGTGTTATTTGTGTTTTTTTTGATAAATATTCACTATCAACATATAAGTTTTGAATATCCGAATTAGTTAACTCAAATTTCGTGAGCTTTAAGTGCTTTTTTATTTGAGTACTAAATTTTGATTCTTTGAGTTCGTCTTGTGCTTTAACTTCTGTAGAAATTATTGTGAAAAACAACGATAAAAGCAATAGTTTAATGTACTTTTTTTTCATTTTAAATGGGGTTGATTATAGGTTTATTTCGCTAATATAACAAATTTAATTAAACCCTCACATATACTTAAAACATACGTTTTATGTATTTCAGCTAAAAAAACCACAATTTAATCGATAAAATACTGATCATAATTGCTACAAACACTTTAACCATCTTATCTCCTTTTTTAACTGACCACCTGCTAGAAATCCAAGCACCAGATGCATTACCAATTGCAAGGATTAATCCGTACTTCCAATTAATTTTATCATTCAAAGCAAACATTAAAACAGCACCAATTGTATACATACACACAACAGCCACTTTAGTAGCATTAGATTTCACTAAAGAAAGTCTGTTTACATAAGGTAATACTATAAGCATCATAAAACCGATACCCGCATTAATAAAACCTCCATAGATACCTAAAAAGAAAAATATTATGATTGAGATATATAAATATTTCCCTGTAGTCCTTTCAACCAACTCCGAAATAGATACTTTAGGTTTAAAAAGTAACATTAGTACCACCAACACCATGATTATGGCAAGTATTTTATTAAATGTATCTCCTTTTATATCTACAGCAATTTGCGCTCCTATTAACGAACCAAATAATGCTGATATACCTAAATAAATGCTAAACGGATGTGTGGTTACTCCTTTGCTCTGAAACCCCTTCACTCCAATTGCCGTTTGTATTAATATTGCCACCCTATTTGTACCGTTAGCCACACTTGGTGGTAAGCCCATAAATATCAACATTGGCATTGTTAATAATGTTCCTCCTCCAGCGATAGTATTAACAAATCCTGCTAAAAAACCTACTCCTATTAAAAGCAAATATTCTAATTCCATGCTATCTTTTTTTAATTAATTTGGCATCACCTATTTGCTTCCAGAATTTTTATAGCATCGCGTAATTCCGCGGCTTTCATAAAATCTAATTCTTTTGCAGCTTGTTCCATTGCCTTTCTTGTTATTCTTATTTTCTTTTCTAATTCAGGCTTAGTCATATAAGCCGCTTCTTCTTCCGCTACTTGCTTGATATTTGTTTCATAAAAAGCATCTACTTCATCTTTTGACAATGAATTCCCTATTTTTTTATTTAAAGGTGTTGGTTCTATGCTGTTTAAGGTGTTATAGCTAATTTGCTTTTCACGACGATACGTAGTATCATAAATTGTTTTTTGCATACTTTTCGTGATTTTATCAGCATACAAAATTGCTTTTCCATTAATATTACGGGCTGCTCTACCAATAGTTTGGGTTAAAGAACGATGGCTTCGTAAAAAACCTTCTTTATCAGCATCTAAAATAGCAACCAATGATACCTCTGGTAAATCTAATCCTTCCCGAAGTAAGTTTACTCCAATTAATACATCAAAGAGTCCTAAGCGTAAATCACGCATAATTTCAACACGCTCTAAAGTATCCACATCTGAGTGTATATAACGACAGCGTATCTGTATCCGAGCTAAATATTTAGTTAACTCTTCAGCCATCCTTTTGGTTAAGGTAGTTACCAATACACGCTCATCTTTTTCAATACGTTGGTGCATTTCTTCTATTAAATCATCTATCTGATTTAAACTCGGACGTACCTCTAAAATAGGATCTAATAATCCTGTTGGACGAATAAGTTGCTCAACATATATACCATCGGTTTTCTCTAACTCATAATCTGTAGGTGTTGCACTTACATAAATTACTTGGTTTTGAATTGCTTCAAATTCTTCATATTTCAATGGTCTGTTATCCATTGCTGCTGGTAAACGAAAACCATATTCTACTAAATTTTCTTTTCTACTTCTATCCCCTCCATACATAGCATGTACTTGAGATAATGTAACATGACTTTCATCAACGATCATTAAATAATCATCTGGAAAATAATCCAATAAACAAAAAGGTCTAGTACCTGGATTTCTTCCATCTAAATATCTGGAATAATTTTCTATCCCTGAACAATAGCCCAGTTCACGTATCATTTCTAAATCAAACTCTGTACGTTCCTTTAGTCTTTTTGCTTCTAAATGTTTTCCTATTTCTTTAAAATAGTCCACCTGTTTCACCATATCTTCCTGAATACTGTGAATTGCATTTTGTAATACATCCGGAGAAGTTACAAACATGTTTGCAGGGTAAATATTTAAGCGATCGTATTTTTCAAGAACTTCGTTAGTTTGAACTACAAAAGCTTCTATTTCTTCTATTTCATCACCAAAAAAGTGAATTCGAAAAGCATTATCTTCATAACCTGGGAAAATATCTACTGTATCTCCTTTTATTCGAAATGTTCCTCTTGAAAATTCTGCTTCTGTTCTAGAATATAAACTCTGCACTAAACGATGCAATAATTTTGTTCTGGAAATAACTTGATTTTTCTCCAAAGAGATTACATTTTTCTGAAACTCTACTGGATTCCCTATACCGTACAGACAGGATACCGAAGCAACTACAATTACATCTCTTCGACCGGACAATAATGATGAGGTAGTACTTAAACGAAGTTTTTCAATTTCTTCATTTATAGATAAATCCTTTTCAATAAAAACTCCTGATGTAGGAATATAGGCTTCTGGCTGATAATAATCATAATACGAAACAAAATACTCTACTGCATTTTCTGGAAAAAACTCTTTAAATTCAGCATATAATTGAGCTGCTAGCGTTTTATTATGTGCTAAAACCAAAGTCGGCTTTTGAGTTTCTTTAATAACATTTGCTACTGTAAATGTTTTTCCTGATCCTGTTACACCTAACAATGTTTGATACTGTTCATTTTGATCAATACCTTTAACTAGTTGCTTTATTGCCTGTGGCTGATCTCCTGTAGGAGCAAATTCTGATTCAAGTTTAAATTTCATATACCTATTTCAATGACTGAAATCATTTTTAGAAATACGAAATTACAAAATCCTTAATAATTCATATATACCCAACCTGTTAAAGGTTTTGGATAATTAGCGTCATTTAAATGTAATACATAATAATAGGTTCCTACGGGGAGTTTTTCACCTACATTATTTATCCCTCTATTTGATTTACCATCCCAAAACCCAAGATTATCACCTCCTTTATAAATTAGAGTTCCATAGCGGTTAAATATTTTTAATTCAAATTTATCGAAAATAGTTAGCAATCCTTGAATGTTAAATGCATCGTTTATTCCATCAAAATTAGGCGAAAATCCACTAGGAATCCATGGCGGACAATTAATAGTTGCGACACTGAAAGGCATAATTTGATAGCAGTTTAAATTATCTATCCGTAAATATATAATTTCAAGATCAATAGTGTTCTGGTAATTTACTGTGTCATCTATTTCATTCTCCTGATTTACTGCGTCATCATATAAATTGTAATATTCTATGGTATTTGTTTCTATTGTCAATAACGCTTCATTTTGAGTTAAATCGAATATAGCAGTATTGTATCCAATATCACAAGCTTCAATATTTGGAAGTGTTGTTATTACAGGAGATTGTAATAAGTTTACTTGAGTAGTTGTGGTATTATTTGTTTCATTAGTTTCTTGAACTGTACCAATTCCTACCCCATTATCATCAGCTACTACCAATAATGAAAAAGTTGACGAAACATTATTAGGCATAGTAATAACAATTGTACCAAGTTCATTATCTCCTATTAAAATATCGTTTACAGTAACCGAATTTCCAACCAACACTCCATCAGCATAAAATGCAATTGGGGTATTCGCTAGTAATATTTCAGTACTGTTACTGTTAAATATGGTGTAATCAACTTGAATTGTTTTGTTATCACATGCTAAAATAATAGTGTTAATTTCCACTGTAGCATCTGGTAACTGACTATTTAATACGGTAACTACATTGTTTATTATAATTAAATCTGCTCGAAAATCTCCATCTTCATCTAGCCCCCCCGTTGTTAATTTTATTGTTGCTGTATCATCTCCAATATTTATAAAATCCTGAATATCATACACATCTAAATCCATATTAAAAGATGTAGTACTATTGGTAAATGAGTTTGTTCCATTAAAAGCATTATCCCCTGGATTTAACGGTAAAGATTCTAATATATTACTATTGAAAACTAATGACTCCCCATAGTTTAGTGCATTATCACCTTCCCATGCAAGGAATCCCATTTTTGCCCCACTATTATCTAATACGTTTAAGTTATTAATTACAATATTAATTTCTTGCTCGTTTCTATTAATAATTTCTAATCCGTGATAAATACTAACTTGATTTAATGGTAAACTTAACTCTTCAAAGACAACAAAAATGGACCATCCTGCAAAATTTGTTCTGTTATTACAATATCCTGGATTTGTTGCTAATATATTGGAAATATCTAAATTAGATAATGTATAATTTCCAACCCCATTTGTTTGTACTAATGACGTGATTTCTTTAAAACAAGAAAAGTACGTTAATGGTCCTTGAAACGGATCATTATAAGCTACTGTTAACGTATCGTCAGCTGTAATGTCAATTCCGTTTAAAGTTACTTCTGTATCACCTGTACCGGAACCTGCCCAATAAATATATGCAGATATTATATTCTGACCAGTTGCTAAAGTTAATGGAGCTGTTGATTGAGGTAAGGTTTCACAAAAAGTATTTGGATTATTTTCTGCTGGATTTAATGTGTTTCCTATTGCAGTATAGCTATACCTACCGTAAAACTGTTGAAATATATCTATATCCTGTGCAATACCTGAGGTAGTAATTAAAATAATAAAAAGCGACACATACTTTTTCATTAAAAATTATTGAAAATTATCCACTAAAAGTAATCAATATTTTTAACTATAATTTCAATCGCTATTCATCCGTTTTTTCAGCATTTAATCGGCTAATTTTATTGAAGGAAATTCATTTTATAAGACTCTATTATCAAACGAAAAAGGAGATACATCTTCTAATATTACTTTTTCAAAATCTTTATGAAATGGGTTGATAATATAATTGAATTCTTGCGGAACAATAATACTAGGAACTTTTAAAACTAAGCTTTCCTGTGATTTTATCCATTGATACGCCAACTCTTTTAACATTCTAGGAGAAGGAACCTCGCGCCAGTTATCAGGAAGCGCATTTAATTTTACTTCTGTTATAGCTGTATCGGGAATTGAAATCGTTGCTATAGCCATGTCTTTAGGTGCAAATGCTGCTGGAAAATGTGCTAAACATTCCAATACACTTAATGATACTGAGCTACTTGCATAAAGTACAGCAACTCCTTTGAAATTCCATCTTCCTCCTACTGATTTTGCTCCAATTCCGGTAAGATCCCGTATATAAATATCCTTAGCTATTCGATAAACTGATATCATTTACTTATTAAATTGATTGATATATCATTATGAGAAAATTCCGTATTCAATTTTAGTCAATTCTTCATTTAGCAATTGAAAACCAAAAGTAGTATCTAGTAATTCCTTAGGTTGTTTCATCCCTAAAGCCATACTCGGGTATTGCATCCATTTTTTAAACTGCTCTAAATCTCCAAAAACTTCTTCTCCTTTACAGTATAAACGTGCTAATTGAATAGCGCGTTCACTTACTTCGGGGCTTAATTTTTTTGAAAGTGCATAACGCTGCAATGTTCGTTCAGATATGTGAAGTATTGTAACCAGCTCTTTTAAATCGAAATCAATCTTTTTTGCTAAAAACAATAGATTTCGTTTATTTATACCATTCCTTGACAACTCTATGAAGTCATACACATTGTGTAATGGAATGTCTAAATTTAAATAACGTAATAATCCTTCGTTTTTATCTTCTGAGAACGAATGTTGAACAGCTGTATTCATAGTCACAAACTTTATTTACGACAAATATACGAAATAAAGCGACAAATGTCGTTATTAAATGTGTTTTTTACGTAAAATAGTCCTAATTTACATGTTCATTATCTATAGTTTTATCAGAAATACGATTGTATATTAATAACTTATCTAATTCCCTTTTAACATTATCAAGCTCTAAACACTTTTCAATTGCTTGTATTGCAGTTCCAGATAAATAACGCCCTAGAGGTAATATAGGTGATATACTTTCTGTTTGAGTATTTTTTAAGCTTCTTAACTTTTCCTGAACAACTGTACTTGTTTTAGTACTTGGAATTATATATGTTCGCTGCAATGCTAATGGAACTTGGTTTAGTTTTGCTATTTGTTCATTTGTATGTCCAGATCTGACATTCATTAGTGTTTTCAAAGGAGCTCCTAATTGAGATATCGGTGCTGACTGATCATTTAAGTTTCCTTTCTTATCTAAATCACTAAATATCAAAACACTTTTTAAAGCCACTTTATCTTTTATAGCATTGAACTCTGGTGTTGAAGTTAATACTTCTTTAAAAACACTCATTAAACTAGTAGTAACAGTTCCCCCAATATTATCATAATATCCTGCATCACCAAACAAGCCCATTCCTTTAACTTCTCCTGCTGGTGTTAAATAAGGAAATGCTGCATTCATACGCATTGCTTCAGATAGTTTAATTGAACGCTTTTCTCCTTTAACTATTTTTAATTGTTTCATAAAATCATAATAGCCTGAAAACGCATCAACTTTACTAAAGTCAACAGGACTTACAACACTGTATTTTCCAGTTTGAGCATGTGATGAATTCATTAATAATAACGGAGGAACAAAACCGGATACATTCGATTTTGAATAAAAGGACAGTACTTCTTTTTCTAAATGATTTTCATTCAATTTAAAAACTGCTTTATGTGCTGCTTGCCATTCATTTTGCAATAACTCACCTCGATTATCAAAAGAAAATAATCCCAATATATTTTTAAATAAATCTCTACCTAACAAGCCAACTATTGATGTAGATAAATAATTTTCAGCATATAATTCACTTGCTTTATATTTAAATTTTTCATCACTTGTATACTTTAATTTAGTATTCAATTCGATTGCTTGTTGTGCGGTTGCAAAAAACATCCCATTACCAACACCACCTCCAGAAGCGCCTGACATAGAAAATAAATAATCTTCATAATAGGCATTATCTGATTGTTCTGATAAATAGCTATGAATTAAAAAAGCCCATAAACCAGCTCTTGAACCTCCTCCCTCTGAAGAAACAAAAAGCACAGGATAACTTCCATTTTCAGCTTGCATTATTTTATCTTTTCTATTTGTAATCCAGTCATGCACATATTGCTTCATTGCTACACGTTTATGCGTGGTTTGAACCTTCTTATCTAAGGAGTAGTGATCAAAAGAGGCGCTATTAGCATTAAATTCTCCTAAAAAAAAGCCAATTAATATCATAAAGGTAAACAGTGGGAAACGTAATTTCTTACCTCCAAAAACAAATAAAAAGGATATGGTATACAATGCTATTAAGCATATCAATAATACTGACAACGGATTCAATGACCTTGATAGTTCTGGATTACAATTAAAAATAATATATACCAATAACACCAATAAACCAGCAACAATAATACCTCCGTAGAATAGAGGTTTATATTTGTCGTTTAATAAATTTCGGGTATTAAACGAAACCATAAAGAAAATTAAGGCTAAGGCTAAATTTGAGATAAATAACAATGATAAATCTTCTTCAGCTTGAGTATTGGTAGCTCCTAATCCTAGAATTAGGATAAATAATAAGACCACCAATATTGCTATAATATAATTCATTTTAGGAACCTTACGTACCAATTTATTAATAAAGCAATAGGTGTGATATTCCAACAATAATACTAAGAAAAGACCAATAACTAAGAACGTATTAAATGGATTAAGGAGTTTCTCTATTCCGCTATCAATACCAAAATTATCCATTGCATTTAAGATTGCAAAAGCAGACATAAACAATACTAAACACCCTAATACTCTTGGCAACACTTTCCGTACATGATGCTTACAATTGTACGCATATCGAGTACTTTCAACAATTGTATCATAATGCTTTGTAGGCACAAAACCAATAACATTTTTAAACTTAACTAAGGAATAGTTTGTTTTGAAATAGTACTTGGGTGCATTCCAAACAAAAAACGAAATAATCAATAATAGACTAAAGTAAAGAGGAACCTCAACTGTAAATATTTGCCAAAAACTAGCTGCATCGTTTTGGTTCAACACCAATAACAAATCTAGCGTTTGAGGAAAATGCCAAAGCAGAAAGTAAAGTAATGCTACTAAAATCACACTAATGATATTGTGTGCTAATTCCGATATTAAAACCTTAAACCAAATACCAAACCCTCGTATAAAAGAAACTACTTTACTCATATATTATACCAATTAAAATTCAAAGCCTCCATATTAAATTCTTTCTTTTTGATTTATATCTCACTTAAAAACAGAACCGTAACTGAGCTATGGGTATGTTTTTAAGCTCATCTAAACCAAAAATAATTCAATTTACTTATGTGTATCTTGAAATTTAATTGGTATTACTTATAATTTTATACCTGTCATTCACTTTAATACATAGAGATAAGGATTTATCAATACCAAATCAAGGTGAGGGCAAGTTAATTTTTTATCAAAATAACTTTACATTGCATTCCAAAAATTTTACTCGAAGTGACGCGTTTTAAACATCACTATAATCAAAATAAAACTCATACTATTCAAACCAATACCGCTACTTTAACCGTTTCTACAACAATTTTAATAATCTTATTTTTTAAATGCCCTAGAGCAATTTTAGAAGTTCCTGTTTGGTATAAAGCCTCTAAAACTAATAATTCTTTTTGGCTTTTTACCAACCATTCTAAATCGTCTTCAGTTATTTGTTCTTCTAGTAATAAAATTGTCCAACGTTTTAACTTTACTTTAGATGCTTGTAAAAATGCATCGACATCCTTTTTAGATTGATTGCTAAATTCGGCATATTTATCCCCTAAAGCAACTAGTAAATTCTTCCTTAATTCTTTTAATAATTCATCAAAATCCATGGTTAGCAGGTTTAGTAGTTCTTAATTATATCCAATAAAATATTTTCTCTCTCTTTATCTTTTGATATTTCGTATTTAATTAATGCATCAAAGGCTTCTAATACTTGCTTTGAAGCTTCTTGAGTAAATACAGCAGATAAGTGTCCTTTTTCTTTCCAACGCTTAAATAACCCTGCTACACTATTTTTGTCAGCATCAGTCATTAAGTGCCACATCTGGTAGCTTATGGCATTGTCAGGCTTGTTTTTTTCATACTCTTCCATTTTTTCCATTTCTAATAACACATGAGCTATTTTATCCTGGTATGTTGCGTAATCCTCAGTAGCATGTTCCAACAATGCTTTTGTTTCTATTTTCAAGGATACTTCTTGTTGGTAACTGTATTGGTCATAAATAGCAGTTTTAATGCTACTACATGAACTTAATAAAATACTGCAAAACAGTATGGCGTAGGTTAGGTGTTTTTTCATATTTATATTTCGAGACATCGGAAGTCTCCTTTTTTTATACCTATTATATTGGTGTTTTGATTGATTATTTACTCTTATTTTAAAATGTTTTTTTCTTTCTATACTTCGATAAACTCCGTATGACGTATTATTTTCTCATGTCACATTGAGCCTGTCGAAATGCTTTAAGTGCTGTAAAGTAACAAAACTTCGACAAGCTCAGTTTGACAAAATTATAAAAAGACTTCGATACTTCGTCTATGCTCAGTACAAACGCTACTCAGTCTGACATTGGTTTACAACATGAAATTCAATGGTGCTGGTTGGTTAAACACCTGAATCATTGTTTTTACAATTGCTTTTACATGAAAGGCAATTATTTTCTGTCTCCCCTCTGATGTCATTAAAATGTCTTTGTATTCTTCAAAATTATCCATGAAGAAATTCTCCGTTAATACGGCTGGCATTCTGGTCTTGGTTAACACATAAAACCTGCGTTCCTTGTCTAAATCACCATCTGAAAAATCAGTACGTAATATTCTGTTAGGAAATTCATTTTGGAATTCATTTCCGAAAATAGTGGCTATTTTATCACTTTTAGTATCTCCTGGAGAGGTGAAAAATTCTGATCCATTTCCTCCACCTGCATTGCTATGTATACTTAAATAAAAACATTTACTTGCTGGATATTTATTAGCTCTTTTTACACGTGTTTCCAAACGTACATCCCTGTATTCAGGTGCAATATTTACATAAGGAATTCCTAAAAAAGTAAGCTCCTGAATAATACCATTTACAATAGCACGATTAAATTCGCCTTCGTAAATTGCTCCTTTGTTCCCCCAATCCTTACGTTTCCCTGGGGTTTGATACTTCCCGTTAATTAAGGCGCCATGGCCATTATCTAATAATACAATCATATTGGTTGGTTTTTATATAAAATTACACTTCTATTTTATCATATCCTAATAATTTTCTTGGGGAGAACAGTAGCTTCAGTAAAGTTATTCTTCTTTCGTAATCGTATCCATAATTTGTAACAATGTTGGCATTCTATATACCCCATTCATCTGTTCCAAAAATGTTACAGCTTTTTCTTTATTATAAGCTATCGTAGATACACATAGCGGTTTTTTATCGAATGGCGCGGATTTACAATCCGTGACAAACAACCAACTAAAAAAATAATACTATAGCAATGCTTTACAAACCACTATGTCAATGAACATTTGTGCTTACTACTCGCACGGATTACAAATCCGAGCTGTCGGGCTTTAGCTGTTTCGTTTGTAAAATTTAATTTTCTGCTACAAACTTCTTAAAAGCTTCTATAAACTCAATAAATTTACTAAAAGACCAAGTAATATCAGGATTTCTACTTTCTCTTGCCCACATTAAGACTTCTGATTTTTTTACAGCAATAAGAAAATCACTACCTTCTACTTGGTACGTAAAATCGTCATTTCCAGTTAATTTATTAGATTCATCAATGATTTCTTGTAGGATTTTTGGTGTCCAACCCCACCAATCTAAACTATCTAAAGCAAACTCTTTATCTTCAGTAACGCTATCTAAATCTACTCCAAAATAAATAATGTCCTTTGAGCCAAAACTCTCTTTTTTAAATGTATAATTCATAATGTTTTTTTTTATTTTATAATAGGGTAAGCATTAGTAATATTGCCAAGTTCATCAAATTCAATATGTATTTCAAATGTTCCTTCACTATTCATATAGTCAAATTTCCTATTCGTACTTCTTGAATGATAAGTTTTTCCACTCCTTATCATCTCTTCATAAACTAAAGCTATTTCTTCTTTCACTCTTTTTATATCCCAATTTTTAGGGAAAAATGTTGATGTAGCCTTTTTAGTGTATTTTACTCCATCTTTAATCATTTCTACATTTGCTTTGAAAGGAATATCATTTGGTAAATTTGCAAATTTTATTCCTGGTGGTATTCTAATTGCTATCAGTTCAAAAACATCTCCTATTTTTTCATGGTTATGAGCCCCTACCATCTTATAATATGCAACTGTACCATCATTATGCAAAACAGGAACAATTTCTCCATCAAAATGCAAATGAAATTTCTTTTCAAACTTACTTGCCCATTTTATTAGTGCTAGTTTTCTTGGTCTACTTGCATCTGATATCCCTTCATCTAAGACATCTTTAATTTCTTTTTCTAACTTCTTACCAGTTTCTTCAAGAGCTTGGTTTGCACTTTCATTTATAGGTTCGTTTAATAATTTAGTTTTAGCAATTTTAGCAGTGTCATTTGTAAACTCTACTCCTTGTTTCTCTGCTTTAACAATTAACTCATCTACTAATTTAGCGGCATTTTTAATTTTCGCCCCTTTTAACCAAGCTATCATTATTGTGACAATATCAGGAACTATTTCTCCTAAAACTCTAAACCTATAATAAGGATTTATTGCTTTGGTAGTATACCATTTATCAATATCAATAAGTAGTTTATTAATTTTTGTAAACAAATTTTTAATAAACGCCTTAGTATTATAAAATAACTCTTCTAAAAGCCCTTCTATAGCCTCAACAAGTTTATCTGTTATTTTAAAACCTAATTCATCTTTGGCTATAATAATTAATAACGCTCCAATATCAATTAAACCAGCTACTAACTCTAATATACCATTTTTTAATCCTACTAAAAACGCATTTAACAGTCCTATTTGCTCTTTAGTATAATCACTCGCGTTAAGAATACTGGCTAATTTTTCTGCTAAATCTTCATTAAAAGATTGAATACTATCTATAGCTTTAGGAATAAGATCCCTATACCTATTTTTAATAAAATTAACACTTTTAACTTTATCATTATAATCTCTTAAGAGTTCATCAAAAGGTTTGTTTAAAAACTCTTTAATTTTCTCTTTTTTAGTATCTTCACTAAAAAAGAACTCTTTAGGTATATAATAAGGTTCAAACTTATTTTCTGGTAATAAAGCATTCCAGTGTTTATCATCTTTAAGTTTAAAGCTTCTTATGTATTTTGAAAAGTTAGAAAGCAATTCATCTGAATTGACGTTTAAAAATTCAGCTCCATTTAAAAATAGTAACGACCAAGAAAACTCATCAAATTTTTCATTCTTGTATTCAAACTCAATTGCTTTTACAAGCAATTCCTTAACATCAGACGAGTTTAAAACATTATTTTCAATTTTTTCTATTTGTGAAGCTCCTGAATTAGCCTTAGACTTTTGAAGTTTAAATGCTTCTTTAGCTTGTTACAAAACATATTCAGCTAAGTCTTCTTCATCTGTACCAAAAATTAAAAACCTTTTTTCTAATTCCTTTACAACATTACTTCCTAACCTAACTCTTATTACTCTCCCTAAATCTATTTTTCCGTTTTCATATTCAACAAAAAGATATATTTTATTAGGCGGTATAGCTTCACTTTTAGATTTCTCATAAAGTTTTAATAATTCTAAACCTTTGTCTCTTACAAATATTTCAACATCGAATTGTAAGTCGCCAGCAAAAAACAAATACTTATTTAAATCAGAATTGTTGAATTTTTGAGTATTATCAAAAACCTTTAAACTTCCTTTCTTTACAACATTAGAACTACTAAAATCATTAACAGCCCATGAAGGCAAGTTCTTATTCCAACTTTCTCCAAAAGGACTATTTTGAAATCCGCTAGGAAAAGTAGCTACATTCCCTTCATTATTTAATTCATCAAATATACTCATATATACAATGGGTTTAAAAAGCGGTAACTTGTATGACTTCTCGATACGATTTTTTCGCTACGCTGCAAAATCACTCAAGTGACGGACTAGTTACCGCTTTGATTAATGAATTATTATTTTGACCTTGTTGTTTCAACAGCTTCTCCATCAGTAGTATCTACTACTTCTGGGCCACCTATTAAGGCGTCCGATTTTTCAATAGGGTTTGTATAATCGTCTTCATCACCTGATTCATTATTCAATACAAAATCACAACACGGTAATCCTTCTTCATTTAAGCCAACTTTTCCTAAACATACAATGTGAAATTATAGAAGATTAAACTAAATGAGGGACAAACTGTATAAATCATAGTTATACTGCTTTAATAGAAAAAGAAGGGGGTAGATTATAGTTTCTTCTTATAAAAAAGGATACTTCACAATAAATATATTGTTATAGATTTATATCTTTGAGACATGAGACTCAATAAAAAAATCAACTCCTTTAATTTACAGGAAATACTCGTTGTACTTGCAATAATTGGCATCCTTTTACTATTAGCTTTGCCGAATTTGATGCCTTTAATAGCTAAAACAAAAAGCTTAGAGGCACAGTTACAATTGAAGCAAATTCATAGCTCTCAGACTACACATAAGTATATGCATTCAAAGTACTCAATCGATTTAATTGACATTGACTTTATAGCTCCTAAAACCGTATTAGAAAATGGGACTGCTAATTATACATACGAAATTATAAGTTCAACTAATAATTCGTTTAAAGCACAAGCAACAGCTATTACTGATTTCAATGGTAACGGCGTTTTTAATGTATGGATTATTGATGAATCGGGTAAACCAAAACAAACAGTAAAAGATTAGATGTGATGCTAATAATAAAAATAATTCTCATCCTTGCCTTTTTATTGGTTTTTTATCAAGATACAAAAGAACGATTGGTTTGGTGGTTTCTATTTCCTATAATAGGGATACTCTGTGGAGTACTCAATGTATTTGAAACTTCCTTTGAATTATTTTTATATTCAACCTTGATTAACAGTGCTTTTATACTGGTTCTTCTAACTATTTTATACTTGTATGCTAAATTAAAAATGAACCTTGCTATTAACAAAACTATAGGTTTAGGTGATGTATTATTATTCTTTGCTTTGACCTGTTCCTTTGCTTTGATCTCTTTTATTACACTTTTTGTTTTCTCACTTGTATTCGCTTTATTATTACATCTTCTTTTATCTAGAGATAAAAGAAACACCGTAGCTTTAGCTGGATATATGAGTTTATTCTTTGCTATTTCATACCTTGCTTATTGGCTAAACATAATAACTAACTTATACAGCTTATAATACTTTGGGAAACAATAATCATATACCTACTTCAATAACGCAATTAATAACTACTGATCAAGCATATCATTATGGTATTATTCCTGTAAATTTTGAAAATAATACTCTTCATTTTAAAGTTCACAATACATCAACCTCATTACAACAAGAGCTTAAAATTCTATTTAATTATGACATTAAACTTATAGAAGAGGATCAGGAGGAAATAAGGCACTTATTAGCGTTAAATTATAGAAAATCAAACGCGAGTGAAAAGCTACATTACAGTAATGATTTTTTAGAGAAAATATTAATTAGCGCAAAAAAAATTGGAAGTAGTGATATTCATTTTGAACCTTATGAGCATAAATGTAGAGTACGTTTACGAATTGACGGAAAACTAAAAGAATACTATATTATTAGCTTGGAAGAGTATCCGGTAATTATCAATAAATTAAAGATAAGAGCTTCATTAGATATCTCTGAAAAAAGATTACCACAAGACGGTAGAATTACTATCAATAACGCCAATGATGAATTTGATATTCGTGTTTCCTCTTTACCGACTCTTTATGGTGAAAAAATGGTACTGCGTATACTAAGTAAGGATACCAATACTATAAGTTTAGAAAATCTCGGCTTTAATAAATCCGAACTAAGCACCTATAAAGAAGGTATTAAAAAACCAAATGGTATTGTTTTAATTTCGGGTCCTACTGGCTCTGGAAAAACAACAACCTTATATGCTACCTTGAAATTATTAAATGATGATCAAACAAATATATTAACCATAGAAGATCCTATTGAATATACTTTGGAGGGTATTAATCAAGTTCAGTTAAAAGAAAGTATAGGGTTGGATTTCCCAAGTACACTTCGTACTTTTTTAAGACAAGATCCTGATGTAATTATGATAGGTGAAATTAGAGATGAAAAAACCGCAAATATGGCTATTCGTGCAGCGTTAACTGGACATTTAGTACTCTCAACTATACATACAAACTCCGCTTGGTCTACAATTTCTAGGTTAATTGACATGGGTATCCCTCCTTTTTTAATTGCAAGCACATTAAATACAAGTGTTGCACAGCGATTGGTTAGAAAGCTATGTTCACATTGTAAAACTGAAGAACAGGCTCAAAATCATCATTTTCCTGAGAGCTTCAAAATCCCTAAGAACTTAAATACTCACTACGTCCCAAAAGGATGTAATCATTGCCATCACACGGGATACCAAGGTAGGAAAGCCATTTATGAAATTGTTCCTATAAAAAAAGAGTTAATACCACATATAAAAAATAACGATTTAGAAATTGATAATTATATTAGTTCAGAAAATATTACAACACTAAAAAATAATGCTATACAATTAATTAAAAATGGTACTACTTCTATCGAAGAAGTATATGCTTTGTTAATGGATTAGTACCATACATATAATATGAAAAAAATACTATTTATACTCCTATTTTCTACTTGCTTTTGCCTAGCACAACAAAGCGATAATAGAATAGAAAACATAAAAAATCAGCTAACTGCTTTATCTATAGATAATGTTGGTTTAACTGAAAATGTAAAAACAGAAATAAGCGTTAACAATATAACGCTTCCTAATTTTTTATTAGCAATTTCTAATGTCCATAAACTTAATTTTAATGTTTCTCCTCAATTGAATAACATTAAAATAGCTAATAATTTTTCTAATGTAACGGTGAGTGATTTACTTATTTTCTTATGTAAAGAATATAATTTAAGTATTGACTTTACAGGTAATATATTGTCTATTAAAAAAAACATGAATCCCGTTGAAGCAACAATAGAAAAAGAGATTCCCATAATTTATTCTCCAAGTAACAACCTTATTTCTATAGATGCTAAGGACGATAACTTATATACTGTTTTTAAACAAATAATGGATATTTCAGGCAAGAACCTTGTTTTTTCTCCAGGTTTAGAAAACAAAACATTAACTGCTTATATAAAAAACACCCCTTTTGAGGCAGCTATGGATAAATTAGCTTTTGCTAATAATTTATATGTAGAAAAAACTAAAGATAACTTTTTCCTTTTTGAAAATGGAGAAACTATTAATACAGATAATAAAACCTCATTTCACGCTAGTCAATCAACTCAGCGACCGACAAGAAGGCGGAAATCAAACTTTTATTTTAAAATATTAGACCATGAAAAGAAACTATTAGATGTTGATTTTGTAAATACCCCAATCGCAGATATTATTCATGATATTGGTAATGAATTAAAAATAGATGTTTTTACAGCTACTCCATTAGATGCCGCTGGAGTAGCTAGTTTAAAAGCGAAATCAATAAACTTTGATTACCTGTTAACTAAAATTTTTGAGCCACAAAACAGTTATTTGCCTTCAACAGAAAAAACCGTGCAAACTAGCAGAGGCAAAAAACTGCCAACCAACAAAAACTTTACCTACAAAAAAGAAAATAACATTTACTTTTTCGGAACTTCAAATCAGTTAAGTGTTAGGCAAATAGAGGTTATTCATTTAATGCATCGTTCTGTTGCTATTTTAGATGATAATATTAGTAGCCAAACTAGCACTTTTTATGGTGTAGAAAACCATACACAAACCAATTCTAGCTTTGATAACTCTAACAACAATAGAAACATTAGCCAGCAACAAGCGGCTCGAAAATATGATGCTTACAAAACAAGTACTCAAAGTAAAAACATTCTAGGGATTATTCCTGACGAAATAAAAAATGGAATACAGTACAAAATAGACAACGAACTAAACAGCATTTATATCAGTGGTACACATGAAAGTATTAACCGTTTTAAAAACTTTATTCATAAAATAGACAAACCCATACCATTAGTATTAATAGAAGTAATGTTTATAGAAGTTGGTAAAAATGCTACGATAGAAACTGGTGTTAAATGGGGAATTGGCGAAAACCCTGTTAGTACTCAAGGTGGTATTTTCCCTACAACGGATTTAACTCTTGGCGCACAAACAATCAATAAACTTATTGGAGGTTTTAAAGGATTCGGATCGTTTAATTTAGGCCAAGTGGTGCCTAACTTTTTTGCTTCTATAAAAGCTATGGAAACTAATGGTGATTTAAAGATAAAATCGACCCCTAAGTTATCTACTTTAAATGGACATAGTGCTCGGTTTTCCAATGGACAACAATCCTATTACGCAGTTACACAACGTAACATTTATGGAACCGATAATCCGCAAACCTCCGAAATAACTAATTATGAACCAATAACTGCTGAACTAGGACTAACCATAAAACCATATGTTTCTGGTGATGGATCCGTTACACTAAGTATTGATGTTATTCAATCTAGTTTCGGAAACAGAATAGCCGAAAACGCTCCTCCTGATATTAATTCTCGAACTTTTAACTCCTCAATTAGAGTACAGGACCAAGACATTATTATTCTTGGTGGACTGGAAGAAAACTCTAAACGAAACTCAGGAACTGGAGTTCCCTTATTATCTAAAATACCTATTATTAAATGGTTATTTAGTTCTAGAAAAAAAGAAGTTTCTAAAAGTAAGTTAGCGGTATTAATTAAGCCAACAGTTATTTACTAATGCTTCAAAAATTTATTACATACATAATACTGGGAAAACGTTTTTGTGGAATAGAAATTTCTTCATTAAACAATAGAGATACCTATTTAGTTAGTTTATTACAAAAGCGAAAAACGGAATTGGAATTAGAGCAACAATTCGAAGTTGAATCTATTCATTTAATTTCAACTAAATTACCTAAAAACCAACATGCTTTTTTAGTTATTAATACAAGTCAGGTTCTGTTTAAAAAAGTTACGACCACTAGTAGTAATCAAAATACTATTCTTAATGTTGCTTTCCCAAACATCAATGGTAACGAATTTTATTATGAAATTATTTCAGGAAACAATAATACGAGCTTTATTTCCTTATGCCGAAAGGAGTATGTGGATGATATAATAGCTGATTTTAAAGCTAAAAATATAGTTGTTACCTCCTTCTCTTTGAGTAGTAATATTATTGCTGAAATAACTGATTTTATTCCTTCAAAATCAATACTAAGCTCTAATGCAACAATCATTTTAAACGGTAACATTAGTGATATCAACATTACAAATACTATAACCAAACAAGAAGAATATAACATTAATGGCTTACCTACTCTGAATAAGTATATTTTATCACTATCAGGCGCACTTACTACGTTTTTAAACACTAATCATAGAATTTCTAATTTTGAAGAAAAAACCAATTCGTTAACTAAAGACTTTAAACATCTCATTTTATTTAAAAAAGGGCTGCAAGGGGCGCTTATTTTATTTTTGTTAATCTTATTGTTAAACTTTTTCTTGTTCAATCATTACTATACTAAAGTGAATGAGTTGCAACAAACCTCTGAAGTGAACACCATTAATAAAAATGCAATATTATCCTTAGATAAAAAGCTGAAAAAAACCGAAAAACTTGCAACTGACATTCTTAAGAGTAGCGCCTCCAGAAGTTCGTTTTATGTAAATGAAATTATCAAAATTATTCCGAATAGTATTTTACTATCAGAATTAAATTACCAGCCTTTACAAAAACGAATAAAAAAAGGACAGCACATCTTGATTGAAAATAATACCATTATTGTTTCTGGAGAATCATCAGATAGTGAAGCATTCTCTAATTGGATAAAGCAATTAGAAAATTATGATTGGATAGATACTGTAGGTATTTTCTATAGTGATATCAATATCTCTCGTTCTGAATTTTCTATAACTTTAAATATGAACCATGAGCAATAAACAACGCCTTATTACATTACTTATTGGTACTTTAATAACAGCTGTAGTTTGTTATCAGTTTGCTATTTCTAAAACCATAGCTCTAAAAGAACAATATTCAAATTTAAAACAGCAAAAAATTCTTTTTAAAAACACCCCAAAACAACTAACCCTTGTCAAGAAAAAACAACGGTATTACGATGCTATCTTAACCAAATATCAACTTAACGGAAATTCTATTCCAAATAGTCTGTTACAAAACATCACGAATTTTGCTAAAACAAATCAGCTTAAAGTGATTGATTTTACTGAACCTCATATAAGTAGCACTAATGATATTGCTGTAAAAACCTATCAATTTACGCTAGAGGGTGATTATAATAAAACACTTTCATTAATTCATAAACTAGAACAAGAAACCAAGTTTGGTGAAATTATCAACCTTCATTTTAAAAAAGAAAAAAACTACAAACTGGGTACACATTATCTTCAAGCCAAAATACTACTGAAAAGCTTTAATACCAATTAAATTTCAAGATACTCCTAAGAAAATTGAATTATTTTTGGTTTAGATGAGTTTAAAAATATAAGCATAGCCTAGGTTCTGTTTTTAAGTGATATATAAATCAAAAAGAACGAATTTAATATGGAGGCTTTGAATTTTAATTGGTATAATTAACCCAGTACACTACTTAGCTTAAACATTGGCAAATACATGGCTACTAAAATAATTCCTACAAAAAACCCCACAAATACGATTATTAAAGGCTCCATAACCGTAGTTAATGTTTTTGACTGCTGAGATACCTGACTATTGTATTGTGCGTTTAAACGTTCAAATATGAACTCTGTTTGATTCGTTTCCTCAGCCACTTTTACCATAGCAATCATTTTATCATCAAATAGTTTGTGTTTAGCCAAGCTTTCGCTCAAACTGTCACCTCTCAACAATTGCTCCTCTACTGATGACAAAGCAATTTGAATAGGATAAAATGGCATCATTTTTTTTACCAATTGAATACTATGTACCAAAGGAATCTTGGATGAAGTTAGCAAAGTAACTGCTTGAGTAAATTGCGATAAATAAACGGCTTTTACAAATTTTCCAATATAGGGTAACTTCAATAACAATGAATCCTTGACGCGTTTGTAACTGCTATTCTTTTTTAAAAACACATGCATTGAAAACAAACCGATAAATAACAGCACTAATAAGCCTTTATATTTTTTTATAAACTCCGAAAAATCAATGACAATTTTAGTAATTGCTGGCAATTCTACCTTTTGTTGTATAAATATATCTTGAAACATAGGCACTACAAATTGCAACATAAACACAACAACCAACATAGCGGTACTCAATATAATAATTGGGTAAGTTAAAGCCCCTATTAAATTTCTTCGCTGCTCATTTTTTCTTCCAAAAAAGCCTCCTAATTGCTCACATACTTTTACTAATGTTCCTGTTTCTTCACCTATTTTTACAGAATAGTATTCGTATTCTGTAAACGACTTATGCTTTTTTAAAGCTTCTGAAAAACTACTACCAACAACGATGCTTGATATTATAGTTTCAAGCATCATTTTATTATGTTCTTTTTTTTGAGATTTCTTTAGCAACTCTAAGCTTCCCCTCAAAGCTATTCCTGCTTTTAACAAAACACTTAATTCTGTATAGAAATCTTCTTTTAATACATTCGAAAAATTGCTTCCTAAAAAGGTGATTTCTTTTTTTAATAAACCATCAACATCAAAACGTTTCTTAGTTTTATTTGTAGCCTTATTTGCAATATTATCTATTTTAAAGGCCATTATTTTAAGTATGTATTAGCATCGTTATGTTTAAAAATAAAAAGCTGTAAGTTTGAATTCAAACCTATACTATCTATTTTAATAGCATCTACTTTTCCACTACTTACTTCATTCCCTGCAAAAAATATTTTTTTATGAATAGCCGAAATATAAAAAGTATCAAGCGATTTATAAACATAATCAGCAGTAAAATTATAAGCTACAGAATCTATTTCGGAATAACATACGAGCCTATTTTCTTCTTTACTATATTTAACATTGTGATAGGTATTAAAATCTATAAGTAAGGATTGTTCCAATGTTCTAAAATGAGCCTTTACATCCATGTTTTTCTGTATAGAAAACAATTGTTTTTGCACCATATTTAAAACAGAAAAAGCCATACCAGCAACAATACTAGTTAATACTAATACTACCAATAGTTCACTTAATGTATATGCGTTTACTTTATTACTCAAAAATTCTTATTTGACGTTCAATAATTTTATTTGTTTCGCTATGTAAAGCCTCTACATGCAAGATACCATCCTCCTCTTTACTTTTATACAAGGTTACACTCCAATTTTCAAATGAATCATCGTATGGGATTTCAATTTTATTATTAGCATACAGGTATTGTAATTCGCTTAAATGAGTTTTTATTTTCCCTGTCTCCTTTTTAATACTTGAAAATAAGATCGTATTAATAGTTAAAGTGGCTATCATAAAAACTACCACAATTAAAACGGTAGCAATTAATATTTCCATTAATGAGGAAGCTTTTACTTTTTTTAATACATCCATTTTAAAATTCCTTTTTGCGTACTTTCTTTAAAAGAAATCCCAACATATTCATCGGGTAATTCATCTATTAAAATTGCACCATTATAAATATGGTTTAAGTAAATAGAACCTGATTGTTTTGCTATAAAATTAGCGACATACACAGTCCCAAACACACTCCCTAGCAATTCGATGTTTTTATTACAATATACTTCACCAATAACTACAGATTTATCATCTAGAAAAAGTTGTGTAACATTAGTGTGAAGATTTTCATTCCCTAAATAAACCAACGCCCCATCTATGTGAGTGTTTTTACCTACTTGTAAATATGGCTCCAACTCCAAACTATTATTAACAACCAATAGCACTGATGGATAGTTGAGCGTAACCTCTTTTTCTACTATTAACTCATCTGAGGCAATAGCCTGAAAGTTTCCTGTTACACCTGCTTTTATTTCAATTCTTGGAGCAACCAAAATTACATCTATTAAAGTAGCAGATGCGGCTATCGTAATTTTTGTAGCTGATTGAATTTTTATGTTCCCTTGTATATTTATATACTCTAAACTTACATCTGATTTACTATAACTAATTTTAGTCTTTTCTTTAAAAGAGTTTTGCCATTTTTTTTTCGTGCTTCTATTTATAAAGTCACTATCCTCATTAGGAGGGTGAAACAATTCTTTTAAGTATTTCTTTTTTTCCGAAGAAAGCTGAGGTAATTTATTTACAATAGCTATGTTTCCATTTATTAATTCTTCTCCATAAAAAGGAATTCCAGAAATATACCCCGTTTTAACTCCTTGCTTGGGTAAAAGTACATTTCCTTGAATTTTGGTTTTCCCAACTAATACGAGCGGTTTATTAAAATCTGATAATTGAAGTGCTAAATTTTTATCGGAATCTTTTTTTGCTCCAATAAAGGCAACTTTTTTAAACCTAAAATTTTTAATAGTCGCTTCAGATGTAATTTTGGTAAACATTCCCCAAAAAGAACTACTAACAATACTAACTTTATCATCATTAGTCAAAAGAGCGATAGAATCATTAACAGGAATGTTATTTTTCAAGCTATATAGAATCCCTTTTTGGCTGTTATTAATCGTTTCATTTACATAATAATGCTGTTTTGCTATCCGATTTTGCAATTGAATGTATAAAATAAAAGCCCCCAACAATACCCCTATAACTATTGAAATAAATATAGTTAATTGTAAAGCTCCTGCTTTTAGTTTAAAACCCATAACTTATTGAATAACAAAAGTTTTTACTCTTTTATTAAAACGAACTTGGATTTCTTTAGTATTTCCTTTTAAAAGCCTTACTTTTTTTATCTCTTGATTACTTTTTAACAAATACTGCTCTTGATTGATTGTTACAATAAAAATGGAAGAATTAGCTCCTTTTTTTTTAACTAATCCTTGATATTGAATTTGTGGCCAAGGGTTATTTAAGTCATCCTTTTTTATTTGTTTACTTTTTGATAATGAAAGCGTATGAGCTGATTTTGATAGCTTGCCTAAAAAAGGATCACGCTTAACCTTACTTATAGAAAACGTAGTTACTTTTGCTTTTTCAGGAGAAAATTTTACTGAAACATTTTCAGTACCCACAACGGACTCTTCAGTAGTTAAAGCTCCAACCACTTTAAAACCAATAGTTCCCCAAAGTCCTAAAACAGCAACTAATAATATGTATGTTTTTTTCTTTTTTTCCAAGTGCCTTATTCTATTGCTAAACTTCTGGTACTAAACTTCGTTTGATAGTTTTCATTTTTTGCTTTTACTCGCCATTCATAATCAGTAGTTGCCAAAAGAGCTATGGAAAAATTACTAGTAGTCACAGTTGAATCAATCACTATTTCCATGGGAGTTGTAAAATTAGGAGTAGCTATCTGGATAACATATTCACTTGCTCCGGCTACAGTATTCCATGCAAAAGACACATCAGTATTACTCATAATAGCGGCATCCGAAGGTGCAAGCAATGCTACTGTATCATCATTTATTCGTACTTCATCAATAATATCCTTACACGAGAAGTTTATGATCAGTACTGCTATAAAGAATAGTTTTTTATACATTATTAATAATTTAAGTAAATATAAAAAATTACTTTCTCAATATACATACTATTTAATATTTATAATGTCCTTTTAAAACACGTTTAGTGCACATGCCTACAACCAAACAAACTTTAAACATGAATATTATTACGGATCCATATTTACGATAAAGGTTGAACTATAAAATTTATAAAAAACTTTATTACTAAAAGGTATACTCTTAAAACATAAAAAAAAGTCACACAATAACTGTTATGACTTCCTTTTTATATTCCTCACTCATATTCGGCAGGAAAAACATTTCCGCACTAGTACGTTTTCTTTTTGTAATTACATATCCGAGCGGTAAATTTAATTAAACTTACTTCTTTTACCTTCCTTTGTTTTTCTTTATTACTTCCCAATACAGAAATTCCCGAAAATATGACCAAGAATATCTTTATCCAAATCGTATTCCCCTGTTATGTCACCCAAATAACGTAGACATTCACGAATATCAATAGAAAATAAATCGGTAGTAATTCCTAAATCAATTCCATTTTGTACTTCCATGATACTTTCCAAAGCTTTTGATAAGGCTTCAAAGTGTCGGGAATTAGTAACTACCGTTTCATTGTTACTTAAAGCACCAGTGTTGACCAGTGAAGTTAATTCTTTCTTTAATTCATCAATACCAACTTTTCGCTTTGCAGAAAGTAATATTAAATCATCAATTTCTGATTGTAAAATAGAAGAATCATGACAAGACAAGGTATCAATTTTATTCGCTATTACTAATAAACGCTTGTTGGGAAAACGTTCTTTAATTAGTTCAATTTCTCTTAGAGATTCTTTACTTGAATGAGAAAATTTATTAGAATCGATTAAAAATATAATCAGCTGCGCGTTTGCTGCTTTTTCATACGCTATTTTAATACCAATATTTTCTACTACATCTTCTGTTTTACGTATACCTGCAGTATCAATAAATCTAAAAGCAACACCATCAATAATAATTTCATCTTCTATAGCATCACGTGTTGTACCTGCTATTTCCGATACTATTGCTCGTTCCTCGTTTAACAAAGCATTTAATAAGGTAGATTTACCAACATTAGGCTCACCAATTATCGCTACAGGAATTCCGTTTTTCATGGCATTTCCAAAAGCAAAGGAATCTATTAGTCGCTTTAATACAAATGAAATTTTAGCAACCAATTCTTTAAACTTAGTTCTATCAGCAAACTCTACATCTTCGCCAGAAAAATCAAGTTCAAGTTCAATCAAAGCTGCAAAGTCTAACAATTGAATACGCAACTCTTTCAACTCACCAGTTATCCCACCACGCATTTGTTGAATAGCCATTTGATGTGACGCCGCTGAATTGGAAGCAATAACATCAGCTACCGCTTCTGCCTGACTTAAATCCATCTTACCGTTTAAAAAAGCACGCATGGTAAACTCACCATTATTTGCCATCCTGCAGCCCTTATTTAGAAAGAGCTGGATAATTTCTTGCTGAATAAAAACAGAACCATGGCATGATATTTCTACAACATTTTCACCTGTATATGAACGCGGGTTTTTAAAAATAGAAACAAGTACTTCGTCAATTATTTTTCCATCATTTACAATATGTCCCAAATGAATTGTATGTGTTGCTTGCGCTAATAACATTTTGTTTTTTACCACAGACTTAAAACAGCTTTCAGCAATAGTGATTGCGTTTTCACCAGACAGACGAATAACAGAAATGGCTCCAACTCCTGAAGGAGTCGCTAATGCAACAATAGTATCTTGAGAAATCATGACCAATTAATTTTTAGACAAAAATAAGTCAAAAAAAACCAATCTCTTAAGGAATAATTATAAAAAAGAAGCAATACAACATATGCATTAATTATGACTATCTGGCCTTTTGTACAATCCGATAGTTATTATTATGTAAAATTAAACCAAATAATGCACTAAAAACCAACTGTAATATTAATTGAAAAACGCATCCCCTCATCCCCTTTAAAAGCTTGTAATTCTGCTTTAATTAAATCAGCAGTCTGCAACCAGAAACCAGCTCCAAAATCGGTATGTAATTGAGATGATGTTTCGTTTTCTTGCCAAACTCTTCCTAAATCAAAACCACCAAGCATTCCAAATTTAAGCGGTAACACTTCTGATTTTAATTCTTTTATATGCCATTTTATATTTGTACTTGTATAAAATAATGCCTGACCAGTAAAGCGTTGGTTTCGGTATCCTCTCAACCCAGTGTTTCCTCCTAAATTAGCTGCTTGAAAAAAAGGAATATCAGAACCAAAAACATGTAAACATGAAATTGTTGCATCTAAGCTTATTTTATCACCATACATTGGATGAGATAAATATAAGCTTGGGTGTAATGCCACATTCGTTTTTTTAAACTCATTAGTATCTGCGGAAATTTTCAAACCTATTTTAGGCGAAATTAATAAATCATCCAATACTGATAATGAAGTGTTTTTATAGTGATAGTATCCTGATAGTCCAACGTAATTTTTACGCTCAAAGAAACCTTCTTCAGGGAAAAACAGTGTTTCAGAAGTTACAAACCTATCTGAAGTTTCATCTATTTTAATACTTTCAAAAAATAAATTAGCGGAAACATCAAAGCGCTTATTATTTTTCAACAACCCTAACTTAACATCAAAAGTCGACATCCTAATACGGTTATAATCTAATTTTAAATTATCGTCTAAGTTTTGTGTTTCATTTCCAAACCCAAAAAAATTAGTACTGTAATTTGAACTTTGAAACCCTACTCCTCCAAAAGCATTAAAACCTTTATAAACACTAGACTTTTCTCCATAATATCCAACTTTAAAACCTAATGTCCCTAAATATAAATTAGCAGATACCTGATGTAGCGTACTAAATGGATGTTGATCAAAACCCATAATTTTAAATTCATTTAGCGAGCCAATAAATAATCCATCATCAGGGTTGGCTCCAAATTTAGGTTTTACTGTATTTATCTTATGTTTGTATTTATCATTTTGATATGTGGTAATATATTTCTCGTCGGATAAATGCACCTTAGCTTTATCCTTTGCAACTATAAATGTTTGATGTTTATCATCGAAAATCACAACTTGATTCCCGTTTTGAATTTCATATTTATCTGTATTATCCCCTCCAATTAACGTTAATGGTATATCCTTTTTACTTTCTCCAGTAACCTCAAAATAATCATTCCCTTTTAATCCATACACCCAAATTCCATCCGTATCAATTGATGAAAAAACATAGCTATGTATTGGCGTGTTTTTGCCCTCTTTTTCATTATAAATATTCACCAACACGTCAACTTCCCTCTTAGTTATATCAATCAAGTTGTTTTCGTCAGTTGCTACAACTATCTTATTTGGTGATATTAAGTTATAATATTCAGTAGCTATTTCATCTAAATTTAATATTCTTTCATTTAAAATTGAAATTAATCCTTCTGTTTTCACGGATAATACACCCTTAGGAAATCCACTTACAATTTCTAATATTGCACTATCATTGAGTAGGCTTTTAATAGCTATAATTTCTTCTTCCCAATAGTGATAAGGTAACGAGCTTAATATGTTCACATCAAACCCAATAAATTTACGGCTGCTTTTTTTTATATTTTCTATCCTACCTGTATAAGTTTCAAGATGTTTGTATGATCTAACTAAATCAGTTAATAATTTATACCTTCCATTAAAACTCATATACTGATTTTGATACGAATTTATATATGGTACTATTTTTTGTTGATCACTTACTTTCCAAACATATGAATCTGGTTCTTGATTATACCCCCCAACAATTAAACTCAATAATCTAAATCGTAAATAGGCACTTTTATCAATTTGAATTGCTGAATTTTTATGAACCAAGTTTAACATCTCCTTTGTGGAAATTAACTGATCATCAAGCATGACTAATTGATGTAATTTGTCTTTATTGGAAACTAAAATAGGGTTATTAGTTTGTAAATTTAGTTTTTGGGCTAAACTAGAAGTTATGCAAGTTGAAAAAGGATATGATAGTTGTTCTACTTCTCTTAGTGATTTTTCCAATTCAGTCCCTTTTACTTCTGCTGGAGTATATGATTTATCTAATTGTGTCTGTTGTAACAAACTTGCTATAGATTGAGCAATTGGAACTAATTTTTCAGTTGCTTTAATTGAATCATAAATAGGAACCTGAATATTTTTATAAAACAAATCATTATAATTTATTGATTTGGCAGTATAGAAAACTTCACTTGTATTTTTTTTATATACAGAAATCCATACGGAATCTTGGGTTTTTGATTGGCTAAACCCGAAAACCGAATAAAAAAGAAGCGTCCAAAGAGTGAAAAATTTACTTTTCCCTATACTTTTACTCGTTAACAGCTCTTTTTTAATATCTATTTTTTGAGACAACCTTTTTCTTTTCAATGAGTTATAAATTCTTTTAAATTTTATTTTTAAAATCGTTTGCACAGTCTAAAAACAGTGCTATATTTGCAACCGCAATAACATTGCAAACGGGGAGATTCCAGAGCGGCCAAACGGGGCGGACTGTAACTCCGCTGTCTTTCGACTTCGTAGGTTCGAATCCTACTCTCCCCACAAAAGCTTCAAGTTTTACTTGAAGCTTTTTTTATTTATATCTTTTTCATTTTAATCAATACAAATAATACAATAATTGGCACCCCAATCAAACCTGTCATTATAGGATTATTCATCACATATTCCGTACCCAAAAGCAATGTTAATAAATACCCTCCTATTGCCCCTCCAAAATGAGCGGTATGACCTATATTTCCAATACTTTTTTTCATTCCATAAATAGAATAAAACAAATACCCTATACCAAATAACCATCCTGGGATGAAAAAATTAATAGTCATCATTGGCTCAAAAAGTATTGCTGAAAACAAAACTCCTGTCACTGCACCACTTGCTCCAATTGCACTGTAATGAGGATCATTTTTATGAAAATATAAGGACAATAAACTCCCCGATAATAAGCTAACAATATAAATTAATATAAATTGAGATCCGCCGAGATAATCGATAACTATTGGTCCGAAAAAAAACAAAGTAACCATATTAAATAACAAGTGCTGCATATCAGCATGCAAGAACCCTGAAGTAATGTTTCTGTATTGTTCCCCAGCTTTAACAGCCCCTACATTAAACTTAAATTTTTCAAAAAAAGTATAATCGTTAAACCCTTTATAAGATATTAATCCGTTTAAAGCAATGATAATAAGTAGGTAAATATTTAATGAGTCCATGAAATTGTGTTTAAATTCAAATCTACACAAATTTATTTTAGTTCTTCCATTAAGAAATACATTATATTTGTCAAAAAAAAACACGGCTAATGCACTTATTAATATACATACTTGTTTTCCCTATTCTTTGGGTAATATCTATCCTCCCATTTAAAATATTCTATTTCATTTCTGACTTAGCATACATTTTGGTTTACTACATTATTGGATACCGAAAAGAGATTGTTTCTGACAATTTAAAATTAGTTTTCCCAAATAAAACTGAAAAAGAGTTACTTGTAATTAGAAAGAAATTTTACAAGCATATGTGTGACATGTTTTTAGAGATGATAAAAACAATGTCGATGTCAGAAAAAGAAATGAGAAAGCGTTTTCAAATAACAAATATTCCTTACGTTCAAGAATTAGAAAAACGTAAAAACATTATGGTAATGGCCTCTCATTATGCTAGTTGGGAATGGGGTATTATTTTGCAAAAAGACATTCAAGCTACAGCTTTTGGTGTTTATAAGAAAATTAAAAACCCATATTTTGATAAGTTGGTTCGTGACATTAGAGCTAAATACAATTCCGTACTAATCAATACTAAAGAAACAATTCCAACAGTTTTAGGAAATCATAGAAAAGGAGTAAAAGCACTCTATGGTTTTGTCAGTGATCAATCACCAAAACTAAATAAAGCTACTCATTGGGTTGATTTCATGAATATTAATGTTCCTGCATTTACGGGAGCGGAAATGCTTGCTAAAAAGTGTGATTTAGCAGTTTGTTATTTTAAAATTGAAAAAATAAAAAGAGGATACTATAAAGCTACTTATGTTCCTTTAGCTGAAAACCCAAAAGATTTCAATAATTTCGAAATCACTGATTTATTCATAAAAGAAGTAGAAAAACAATTATATGAAGCTCCTGAGTATTATTTATGGACTCATAAACGATGGAAACACCGTGGAAAGAATCCTAGCCAACAAATAAAAACTACTTGATATGAAAAAATATATCGCTGAATTAATCGGTACATTTACACTTGTATTTTGCGGTTGTGGCGCCATTGTTACCAATGAATTTTCTCAAGGAACAGTGACACATTCAGGTATAGCCCTAACTTTCGGACTAGTTGTTATGTCCTTAATTTATGCGTTTGGAGAAATTTCCGGAGCCCATTTTAACCCAGCTGTAACTATTGCTTTTACTTATGCTAAAAAATTTCCTTTAAAAGAGGTTCCAAAATACCTTTTTGCACAATGTTTAGGTGCTATTATCGCAGCTTTATTACTATTAGTTTTATTCCCTGAAAATGAATTTTTAGGAACAACATTACCACAAATCACTATTTGGCGCGTATTTTTATTTGAAGTAATTCTTACATTCTTTTTAATGTTAATTATCATAAACGTTTCTACAGGGTCAAAAGAATCTGGTATTATGGCAGGAATTGCCATTGGCGGGGTAGTTTGGTTTGAAGCTCAGTTTGCAGGTCCAATAACAGGCGCATCAATGAATCCAGCAAGATCAATTGGACCAGCATTAGTTTCTGGGCATTTAGAACATTTATGGCTATATATTCTTGCCCCAATTATCGGAGCTATACTTGCTGTAATGAGCTGCAAATTAGTAAAAGATGACCAATGTTGTAAAGGAAATTGCTAACTAACTTCTCTTTATTTTTACACCTATAAATTATCCAACAAACCTTTATTATAATTTCAGCATACGCTGAGGTTTTTTTATATTTGCATTCAGAAAAATTCATCACATGAAGATATCATACAACTGGTTAAAACAATTTATAAAAATAGATTGGGACGCAGAAAAAACAGGAGATTTACTAACCGATTTAGGATTAGAAGTTGAAGGTTTAAATAATTACCAATCCATAAAGGGTGGATTAGAAGGAATCGTTGTCGGACATGTACTTTCATGCGAGCAACATTCCAATGCTGACAAATTACGTGTTACCAAAGTTGATATTGGTATTGATGAACCAGTACAAATAGTGTGTGGCGCACCTAATGTTGCAACAGGTCAAAATGTACCTGTAGCTACAATTGGAACTATGCTTTATGATGATGAAGGAGGTAGTTTTAAAATAAAGAAAGGTAAAATTCGCGGAGAAGAATCATTCGGTATGATCTGTGCCGAGGACGAACTAGGTTTAGGGAAAGGACATGACGGAATTATGGTTCTTGACGAATCCTTAAAACCAGGAACACCCTGTGCCGAAGTATTTAACATTGAAAACGATCAAGTATTTGATATAGGGTTAACCCCAAACCGATCAGATGCAATGAGCCATTTTGGAACAGCACGCGATTTAAAAGCAGGCTTACTACAACAAGGACATAACTTAGAATTAATTTCCCCTTCTGTAAGTGATTTTCATATTGACAACAGAACATTAAAAATTGATACTGAAGTTGAAGATAACAAAATAACCCCAAGGTATTGTGGTGTAACCATCTCTGGAATCAAAGTTTCAGATTCACCAGAGTGGATTAAAAATAGATTAAAAGCAATAGGAATAACCCCTAAAAACAATATAGTTGACATTACTAACTATGTACTACATGAACTAGGACAACCATTGCATGCTTTTGACGCCTCAAAAGTTAAAGGAAATAAAATAAAAGTTAAAACCTTGCCTTCAGGAACAAAGTTCACTACACTTGATAGTGTTGAACGTGAGTTACATGAAGACGACTTAATGATTTGCAATGCTGACGAACCTATGTGTATTGCTGGAGTATTAGGAGGATTGGATTCTGGAGTTACAGAACACACCACCTCTATTTTCCTTGAAAGTGCATATTTTAACCCTGTTTCAATTAGAAAAACTGCTAAAAGACACGCCCTAAATACTGATGCTTCTTTTAGATTTGAAAGAGGGATTGATCCAAATACTACGGAATACGCCTTAAAGAGAGCTGCTTTGCTAATTACAGAAATTGCAGGTGGAGAAATATCATCTGGTATTGAGGATTTGTATCCAAATAAAATTGAAGACTTTCAAGTGTTTCTATCATTCGAAACTACTACTAAATTAATTGGACAAGAAATCCCTAGAGAAACTATTAAAAGTATACTTACATCGTTAGACATTAAAGTAAATAGTGTTACCGAAGGTGGTCTTGGATTAACAATACCTTCCTACAGAACAGATGTTCAACGTGAAGCTGACATTATTGAAGAAATTTTAAGAGTATACGGATATAATAATATTGAATCTTCAAACAAGTTGAATGCAACAATGAGTCATGCATCAAAATTTGAAGACTATAAAATTCAAAATGTAGTTGCTAATCAGTTAATCGCACAAGGATTTAACGAAATGATGGCCAACTCATTAACTACCGAAAAGTACACTGAGTTATCTGATTTATTAAAGGATGAGCACAATGTTACAATATTAAACCCTTTAAGTAATGATTTAGCAACTATGCGTCAATCATTATTGTTTTCGGGCTTAGAAGCATTGTCATATAATATTAATAGAAAGCAAAATAATCTGAAGTTTTTTGAATTTGGAAAAACGTATCACGATTTTGATTCAGGGTATACCGAGAATAAACATTTAACAGTATTAATTACCGGAAATAGAACTTCAGACACTTGGAACAATTCAAACAAAACAAGCGATTTTTTCTACTTGAAAGGTATTATAGAAAGTATTTTCAGTCGTTTAGGCGCCAATAAACTAAAAACATCACCTATTAAGAATGATGTTTTCTCTGAAGGTATCACTCTTAGTTTAGGTAAAAATAAATTAGTAGAGTTTGGTATTGTAAAACGCTCTATTTTAAAGTCATTTGGCATATCACAAGAAGTAATGTTTGCGGATTTTCACTGGGACAAAGTTATTGAAATAGCGAAATTTAATAAAATAAAATTTGAAGCAATATCCAAATACCCCGAAGTAAAACGTGATTTCGCTTTATTAATTGATGAAAAAGTTACTTTTGAAGAAATTCACACTATAGCGAAACAGAGCGAAAAAAAGGTATTAAAAGACGTCAATTTATTCGATGTCTACCAAGGAAAAAACTTACCTTCAGGTAAAAAAAGCTACGCTGTAAGCTTTACATTGGAAGACAAAGAAAAAACACTTACAGATAAGCAAATTGATAAAATCATGAGTAAATTACAAAACTCATTTGAAAAGCAATTAGGTGCTGAGTTAAGATAATACTAAATACTATACAAAAGAGAAGGGGCTTTCATCATATAATGAAAGCCCTTCTCTTTTGTTACAAATAAAGATTACTCTACAACTATTCTTTCAACTTTTTTATTTTCGTTTACGGTTAATTCTAATAAATAAACCCCAGCACTTATATTTAAAAGAGGGATCTTTAAACCTTTTAAATCAATAATAATATCCTCAGTATAAATTACTTTTCCTGATAAATCTAACAATCTAATATTCGATTTTTTTAAATTTAAACTACTAGCCTCTACACATATAAAATCATTTGCTGGATTAGGGTAGAACTTAACTTCATTCAAACTATTTTCCTCAACAGTAAGACTCTGATTTGCAACTGCAAAGTGCAAAACTGCTCCAGTCGCCCCTTTAATAACCTCTAACAAGTAATCAACATCCATATTTGAAATAATATCAGTAGATGAATGAGAATGTGGTGTTTCATTTTTTTCATATAAACCAGTAATAATCTCTCCATTATTTTCAAAAGGAATATAATCTGATGAATATGCATATGAAATTTCTGTGTTTAGACTAGAATACAAACCAATACATGTAGCTAATTCATTTGTCATAATATCTGAAAGGGCATTATTTGATGCAGGACTACTCGTATCTCTTTCACAAACAATAGTATCATTTGTCATACCACTCCGCCCTCCAACTTGATCAATATTAAATACCAACCTAATATCCAACTTCGGACTTGTAGCATTAACAACATTATTTACATAATGTTGACTACCATTTAATCCAGTTTCTTCAGCAGAAAAATTTATAAATTTAATAGAATATTCTGTAGGAATATTTACCAGTCGCTTTGCTATTTCTAAAATAAGTGTCGTACCACTACCATTATCATTTGCCCCTACACCATTTATAGTATCATAATGGCCATCTACTATTACATATGTATCAGGATACACTAAACCAACTTTGGTAACAACAATATTAGTTGTAGAATTACCTCCTGTAATGAATGTATCTTCAACTATATCCGTATAACCATAACTTAAATACTTCGCTTTTAGCCAGTTTTTTGCATTATCAATCTCTGAAGAGCCAACTGATTTTACACCATGATTAACAAATTCATTTAAATTCGTTGTAATTGATGACAAAGTGCAATTATCAACTATACTTTGATAATTTGCATCATAAGTTTGCGCTACACTTAAATTGAGTACAGGTAAAAATAAGAGTGTTAAAATTGTTTTTTTTATCGACTTCATGATATAATTAGGTTAAGGATTAAATAAATATTTGGGTACTTATTATTTTTTTAAAAATACGCTAATCGAGTTAGTTAAACAACTATTAAATATAAATATCTAACTTGAAAGTTAATTAACGATTGTACTCAAGTAAGTATTTCAGTATAAAGCAAAAAAAATCCTCAACATTCAATGAATGTTGAGGATTAAAGAAGGCGGCGACCTACTCTCCCACATAACTGCAGTACCATCGGCGCTAATGGGCTTAACTTCTCTGTTCGGAAAGGTAAGAGGTGAGC
>Ga0209395_1000660_pt1 | contig 49915 bp, 61 predicted proteins | sample GOMGulsemesocosm_3_FD_184635 | JGI IMG/M metagenome (GOLD analysis project Ga0209395, IMG submission 184635) | Methane-oxidizing microbial communities from mesocosms in the Gulf of Mexico - GOM9D Gulf of Mexico (SPAdes) (version 2) | ecosystem: Environmental > Aquatic > Marine > Cold seeps... | reverse complement strand
AAAGCTGTTTTTAACTTGCTGTTGCTTGTGTTTATCTTTGATGATTACATTCAACAACCTATCCCCTGCTAGTCGGCTTAATAAATACCCCGTCATTCCCGCCAATAAGACTCCGGTAAAGGCCGCAAAAAATCCGCCACTAAAGCCTAAAAAGAATCCTGCTAAAATAATAACTGTTAAGGTTGGCATTGCTATAAACAGATCTACAAATAATAAGCTACTAATGATAAAAGCGACAACCCAAGGTGAACTACTTTGGGCATTGCTTAGCCATTGTTCTATCATTTCAATCGTTAATACACCGCTTACCTTTATGATAATGAAAGTGCTCGCAAAGCAAGTTGCGATGATCAAGAATACTTTGAACAGTGGTGGCATGTTGTTCTCCTAAGGGTATTTAATCGATACGTGAATGGTTTGTTTATTTTTACTTTTAAGTTGGCATTGTTGATAAGTGGGTGGCCCCAATAAACCCAGGGTTTGTTGGTTCGAGAAAGCTAAGCCATCATGTGGATAAATACCTGTCCAATTTTTGGTTACTTTGCCATCACCATTTTCATCATGTAATACTTTCACGGCAAAATGTTCGAGCTGATGTGTCAGGGTAAACTGCTGTTGATGGTTTTCTGTTTTTTGAGTTTCACTTGCAACGGCATATTGATGTTGTTTAGGAAAGCCATGTTCGGTAAAGAGAAACACGACGATATTCCCTGCTTTGTTCACCTCAATATCATTCACAGTAATCGTCAGTATTTGCGCTGTGCTGTTTTGACTCATAAAAATAACTCCAATAAGTAATAATAATTTCATGGTACGGCTCCGTGTTATGCGCTTTTCATTATGTGTTGTGCAACACTGGGTATATATCGTAATAGCAGTCTTAACAGCTTTACTTTGCCGATATCATTTTCAGTTTTATTGTTACTAAGGCCGTTAATTATTTGTTGTGCGGCGACTGTTACACTCATTTTGTTGTTGCCCCTACCGTGAGTCATTGAGGTTTCTACCAGTGGTAAAAAAGCTTGTTGGACTGAGATATTGCTATCTTTGAGTTGCCAGTTTAGTGATTTGCTAAAGCTATTCAGCGCAGCTTTATTGGCACAATAAATGGCGGAAGATGTTTTGGGGCATAACCCTAAACCCGAGTTAATATTAAGGATCACACCTTGGCTGGCTTGTTGTAGTTGTGGTAATAACAAATAGGTTAATTGGCAAATGCTAGTGAAATTTAAAGCACACTCATCGCGAATGCTGTGATAGTTAAACTCCTCATTTAATAAATAAGCGGGATGCTGAATGGCTGCATTATTAATAAGCACATCGACCTTTGTGGTGCAGGCTTGTATCTCTTTACAGGCAACTTCAACCTGCTCTTGTTGAGATAAGTCCGCTGTAATTAAATTAATATCAGGTAATTGTTGCTGGAGATCTGCTAGCTTTTTTGGACTCCTAGCGATTATGGTTAGCTGGTTTTGTTGGCTTAGTTGTATGGCAAGCTGTTCACCAATACCTGAGGTGCCTCCCGTGATAACAATATGTTTTCCATATAGTTGCATTTTTTACTCCCTTGTTTTTGTTAAATACAAGTGAGATGCTAAAAGTAATCAATGTGAGGCGCATTAACCGAGGTTAACAATGCAACATTTTTTTGAAGTGATGAAGCAACATGGTAAACGTGTAGAAAAAGAGAAATTACAGTTTGTTTTTAGGCAGGGGGACGAAAACCAAAATTTGTATTTCATTGAGTCTGGTTTATTAAAAGGCTTTTATTTTACTGAGGATGGCAAAGAGTTCGTTAAGTCGTTTTTAAAAGAAGGCGATGTGATTGGCAGTTTAATCGCCGCCTATCACCATCAGGGCTGTAGTTTCAACTTGCAGTGCTTACAGGATAGTGTGCTTTACCAGATCCCACTGGCACTGGTTATTGACTTAAGTAAAAAAAACAATTTACTCGCTAATGAGATGATTGCGTTGCTGATGAGTTTTTCCATGAAAAAGGAAAGAAGAGAATATGAATTTCTTTGCTTAGATGCACCTAGTCGCTACTTAAAGCTATTAGCCGCTTACCCTGATTTAGCGCAGAACGTCACGCAAACGGATATAGCACATTATCTTGGTATTACTAATGTCGCGTTAAGTCGAATCAAAAAACGTTTAGATGCAGATAGCGAAAACAGAGGTTAAGTCTTTATATTTTGGCTCCGTTTATTTGTATATGGCAGAGAAGCACCTCATTCGCATCATATTAACAATAAGGCTTGCTAACATGGCAATCAGTATCGCTTTGGGCCTTATTCGTTAAATAAAAGCGATGTTTTTGCGGCTAGTATAAAATCGTTTTGATGCAGCCCTTTGATATTGTGGCTCCACCAAATCACCGTCACTTGTGCATAATCGACAATTAATAGCGGATGATGGTTAACAGACTCGGCTAACTGCGCCACTGCATTGGTAAAAGCTAAACTGTTTGAATAGTTTTTTGTTTTAAAGCAACGGGTTAATTTGTTAATACCATTCTCATTAATTTGCTGCCAATTGGGAAGTCGCGTTAATAAACTCTCTATTTCATCGGCTTTAAGTAAACTGGCATTTTTATCGCAGGCGGTGCAGTGTTGCTGTGCTAAATTTTGCATATGTGATTCCTTTTACTTTAAGTGAAAGTAGGCTGGTTTTGTTTGAAGACGTTTATCTTCAATCGCATGGCCAACGGTAAAATGATATAAAATCTGCCAGTTATCATCTTTTAAGCCTAATAACGTGTGCATCTCATCATCAAAGAAACAACCAATGCCTGTCCCACGCAGTGAAAATGCTTCTGCCTGTAAATACAAAACTTGGCCAATTAAGCCTGTTTCCCAAAATAACAGTGGATAACGAGTTGGGTTTTTCGCTAAGAGTTCAGAAAACTGTGCCAGCATACCCAGTGAATATGCGCCATCACTGGCAATATCTTGGCTGCAGCTAATTATTTTAGCGCGTGCTTTAAAGTTTCCGGCTTCTAATAGATATAAAGGTTGGTTATCTATGGTTTGTGTCCAACTAAAGTTATCGGACATTTGTGCTTTTAATAACGGTAAATGTGAATCATTGCGGCACCAGAGATATAAACCCGGCGTGAGACCAATAACGTTAAACACAAAAATACACAGATGTACTTGTGGGGCGTAGGGTAAGGCATCAAAGGGCACGGCATTGCTGCTTAATGTTTTTTGCAGTTGTTGTAGAAATACCGCTAGTTCTATTTGGCTATTATTTGTGTCAAAGCGTTGTGCACTGCGTCGTTGCTGGATAATTTCCTGTGTGCTGATGGCACTGCTGAGGCCCTGTGTTTCTGCTATCTGGTATTGCATTTTCGTTTCAGCTGCAGGTAACGGTAAATCGTGTAATGACTTGAATAGGTTATTAATAATCGGCCAGTCAGTATGCTCTGCGCTGAGTTGATTGGCTTGATGCTGATGAGATAATTCAGTAGATACGTTGAGCTGTGCACTGATTTCTGTTGTGTCAGTCTCTATTTTACTGACCCAGCAGACACATTCTGACCACTCTTTCTCAGCCTCATTGCTTAGATCTGTTAAGCCTAAAAGTTTTTGTGCGTTTTGTGCCTTTATCTCGGGCATTAATTGCAGATTCCAACCATTGAGATTACAGGCGATATTAAGCGCTGCTAAGGCATGGCCGAGATCGTGCTGGCAATAACGGTAGGCGCGTTCCCCATACTTCCAAGCTTCTCGCCAGGCGATGCTGGTTAATACAATCGCAAAACCCTGCTGATTATTTAATAACTGGGCTGTGCTTTGTGGTAGTTCAGCGAGTTGCTCAAGGCTATTAATATACGGGTTGTAATGAACACTGCTAGCTGCTTGATCCTCAAGTTCAGGTAATAACAGGTAACATTCAGTGGGGTGCAAATTGCCACTAGAAGGATTAATGCGTAGCGCCCATTCTGAGCCGCTATATTGTTTCCAAGCTGATAGTCCTAAACTGTGTTGCAACATGTTAGCAAGCGTATTTAGTGAAATTGGTTGGGCGGGTTTGCTTGTTTTCTTTGAGAGTGCTGAATAGGGATCAGCTTCAAGTTCACTAAATGGTAAAGGAATTTTGGCTGCGCCTTGATACAGACGATAGGGCAGTGGCTGATTTGCCCAATCCATATAACCGGGTGCACGAGCATAACGCATAGGTTGGTGTTTAGTTTGCTGGTGGTAATCTTTGATAGTGGTTAGAACACGATTGTCCATTATTCGTCTCACAGTGAGTTAAGTTACTACCACTATAGTGATCTTTGTTTTGAACTGAAAGTATACACAGGTTGCATTTTTTGATGTTATTGTCAGTTCTATCGTGAAAGGATAAAAAGACAACATCAAGTATGATGGCTATTTTTAATATATTTACTTACTATTAAGTTATTTGTTTCACTGGCTGCCATGGTTGGCGTATTAGTATTAAAGGAAGGTAATAACGGAGAGGCTCATGTTATTAAGGCATGTATTAGTAGTGTTAATTTTGACTCGCTAATCATGCACAGAGAGGTTCAAATGAGTAAACGAATTATAGTAGATATCATTTCAGATGTGGTTTGTCCTTGGTGTGTTATTGGTTATAAAAACCTGCAAACCGCCATTGATGAGCTAGGTCTGAATGATAAAGTTGATCTGCAATGGCAACCCTTTGAGCTAAATCCGAATATGCCTCTAGCAGGGCAGAACCTTGGTGAACATCTCTCTGAAAAATATGCTTCATCGGCAAAAGAGAGCCAACAAGCACGTACTCATCTTAGTGAGCGTGGTTTACAGGTTGGTTTTGAGTTTAACTTTTTTGATGAAATGAAAATTGTTAATACACGTGACGCGCACATTATGCTTAGTTATGCGCACCAATTTACTAAGCAAACAGCGTTACAGTTAGCTTTATTTAGTGCCATTTTTACCGAGCAGAAAGACCTTTCACAGCGAGAGAACTTACTTAAGGTAGTATCTGACTCGGGTTTAGATGTTAATCAGGCTAAACAAAGGTTAGCAGATCAACACTATCGAGATGAGATAGTAAAACAAGAGATGTTTTGGCAGCAATTAGGCATAACAGCGGTACCGACAGTTGTCTTTAATCGTGATCGTGCAATATCTGGCGCGCAGTCAGTTGCACACTACAAACAGGCCTTAACCGAGTTGCTAGAGCTGTAATTCATAATCTGTATCGCGAGTTATAGCGGTAATGTAAAACACTTTAATGAGTGAGAAAATAAAATGAAAAATACAATACCTGCTGATTTTATAAACTACAAAACCACCTTTTTAATGGATAAAGATAATATCCCCAAACTGTTTCTTTTTGAGCACAATACCAAAGCCGGTGTGTACGGAAAAATTTGTGTAAAAACGGGAGAGTTAAAGTTTTCTGGTTTCAAAGGTCGCCGTGGTGAAGTTGAAAAAGAGATCACCATTAAAGCTGGTGAGTTTGCAGTTTCTCCTCCTGAATATTGGCATAAAGTTGAATTCATAACAGAAGATACTGAGTTTAATGTTGAGTTTTATGCACAAAAAGATTCAGAAATAGTTAAGCAGAACTTATCTGAAAGAAACGAATAATGAGTTTTATGGTCCATACTGGCGCCTGCTAAATACGCTGAACCGTAACCATTGATGTGAGTAAGCTATTATTTGTAAACATAAACAATCGCTTACAAGGTCTACCAGGATATATTGCTGTTATTAAATAAGCCTGAGGCTTATGACTTAATAAGGGATGTTATGAAATTGAAATGTGGACTATTCGCTACTATTTGTTTGTTTAGTGCCGCGACGCTTGCGAGTGATGAAGTTAAAACAAGCGTTGAAGTATTAGCTAAATCAACAACCACTTGGGATGGTGAAGCATTACCAAATTATCCTCTAGGCACACCTGAAATAACTATTTTACGCATTGTTATTCCACCTAAAACAAAGCTAGCAATGCATGAACATCCCTATATTAATGCCGGTGTTTTATTAAGTGGGGAACTGATTGTAACCACCGAAGATAATAAAACTAAACGTCTAAAGAAAGGTGAAGCATTAGTTGAAGTCGTTAATAAGTGGCACTACGGAGAAAATATTTCCGATGAAGCCGCTGAAATTATTGTTGTGTATGCAGGTGAAAAGGGCAAAGCAACGACTGTCAAAAAGTAACTTAACCTTACTGAGAGCTGAAAGAAACCAGCTCTCTTTTTCATTATTTTTACTTCATATTTCCCTTAATACCTATATAAAATAGAATGTTTAGTAACTCAAAAATCTATATGCAAACTACTGCTACTGGTTATGCTTTGCTAATATAATGTGAAGTGTATTTGAGCTTGCCTATGTATAACATACGCTTAATACGTAATAACAATTAACAGCAAATGGAAAATATATGGATATATTGACTGTTAACTCCTCGCATCACCGAGTATTCAGCCTCTTTTTGAGAACTGTTACGCCTTTTCTATTTTTGTTCTTTCTCATCATAAGTTCTAGTGTGCTCGCTGGAGGTAACTTCTATACAACAGGCCCGCAAGCAACTTACGGCTCGGTAACCTATAAACAAGGTAACTACATCAATGTGATAAATCCTGCTTCTGCAGCTTTTCATAGGCAGTTTATGGATCCTGATAAAACTATTATTGGTAGTGCTTCATTAGGTGGTGGGCTCGAATATGGTGGGGTAGATGATCTATTTAAGCGTATCGATGAATTAAGCGATAATTTCAAACCTTCTGATGATAGTAGCGGTGGTGGAGATTCTGGAACACCGGGTGGTGATGATGGAAGTAAACCTGGTTTTGATCTCGGTGAGATTATTGACTTAGATGATCCTGAATTACAGGCATTAATTAAAAAAGCAAAAAAAAGAGCTGCCGTTGTAGGCGGTACGCTGTTATTTGTTACTGCAGAAGGTTATGCACATACCTATGTTGACTCAAATGTTAATTTTTTAGTGAATAAAGATGTCGCCGGGGGCACGCTAGCCTTTAACTTTCAAAGTTCGATATCTACAGCGTTTATTGGTATATCTGATGGCGTTGATTTTGACTCAGACACCGCATTGGCAGAGTTAAAAAACGCCTTTAACAATGATTTGCAACCGGGTGATGATATTGCTGAATATGATTTATCGGGGGGATTGTCTTTAACAGTGGATCCAACTACTGGAAAAGTAAGAGCAAGTTTTCAAAATGATAGCGTGCTGATCAGCAAAGCTGCAAAAGTGGTTGAGTTTGGTCTTACGTATAGTCGCTCGTTGATGAAAGAGCAGCAGGGAGAGTTGTTTGTAGGTGTAAAACCCAAGGTTAATTGGATTGGTTTAACGCAGGTTATGGTTCGTTTAGGTGATTTAACTGATTCTGAAGAGTTGTTTAGAGGCACCGATGAGCTTGATTTTAATTATGATAGCAAACTTGGTTTGGATCTCGGTTTGTACTGGCATGCTGATAATTATGCCTTAGGCAGTACGCTTGCAAATGTCACTCAGCCTACCTTTGATTATCCTGAATTAAATACTGATAATTTTAACAATACCGCGATGGCACGCAAAATTAAACAGGAAAGTCATTTTCAACTTGAAAGACAGCTAAAAATTGAAGGTTCAATTTTTACTCGTGATTACCGTTGGTTTACAGGTGTATCAGCTGATATGAATGAAACGCAGGACCCGCTGCATCAACAATTTCAATGGTTAACCTGGAGTGGTGGTTATCAGCCTCCTTTATGGTGGTTTTCAAGTATCCGTACTGGTGTGAAACATAACTTAGCTGGGCCTGAGTTAACCTACCTAAACCTTGGTGCAACATTTCTCAAATATGTGAATTTAGATCTCTCTTCAACGTTACTGGTGACAAGCATTAATGATATGGATCTGCCTAGGGGCGTGAGGGCGGATTTAGGGCTTAATTTTGCTTTTTAACACATTATAACGTGGTGAAAATAAGTGCTAGCCCGGATTTTTAATATCTTCTATATAGAAAATAGTTCAGCAGTTCGTTAAACCTTTAATCGGAGTCTACACTGAATTTAGTGTTTGATGTGATAGCTCCGATTTATGATGAGGTAAAAATGAACAGTGTGCGTTATACCTATTTTATTATATTAGTACTTGTTTTTAGCTGGCCAGTATTATTACAAAGCAGCTTTAGCCCTTGGTTTATTTGGTTATATCCCTTCGTAATATGGCTTATTATAATGGTTGTTGCGCTACTATTTGAGCGCACGACGAAGTGTGAAACAAATAACAAAGCGCGTAATTAATGCTTTCAGTATCTAATGCGATTCTACTGTTAATCTTTTATGGCATTTGCCAATATCTCATTGCACGATGGGGACAGTCGCGTTCACCCCATGCCGAGAAAGTAAGGCAGTCAGCAACAACTTACTCTTTAAGCCTAGCGGTTTATTGCACCTCTTGGACCTATTATGGAAATATTGGTCAAGCCTCTGAACAGGGGATTCATCATGTATCTTTGTATTTAGGTAGTACCTTAACGTTAATACTATTTACACCGCTCTTAAAAAAGATGGTGCGAATTAAAAATGTCTACCATTCCACCAGTATTGCCGATTTTATTTCAACACGATATAACCGCTCACCATACCTTGCCGCTTTGATCTCTCTGTTATGTTTAGTTGGAATTACGCCCTATATATCTATCCAATTAAAGTCAGTTATCACTACTTTTAGCTTGTTGGTAAACACCCAAAATTCAGACTCTCTATTGATGTCGCAACTAGACCTTTTTATTGTTTTTATCATGGCTGTTTTCACTATTGTGTTTGGTGTTAGGCGTTTAGATCCAACGGAGCGTCATCCGGGCATGATGGTTGCGTTAGCCGCAGAAAGTTTGTTTAAGTTGTTTTCCTTTTTAGTCGCGGGTTTTTTAATCTGCTTTGTTATGTTTGATGGGTTTAACGATATTATTAGTACAGTTATTAACAGTGCTGAAGCAGATAGTCGATTTAAAACATTTTTTGAAGCACCAGAGCCCATTCATTGGTTTACCTCGATGGCGTTAGGTGTGATTGGCATACTTGCATTACCCCGACAGTTTCACGTAGGTATTGTTGAGTGTAGTGATCTGAATATGCTCAATCGTGCGCGCTGGTTATTCCCACTATACTTATTTGCCATTAATTTCTTAGTTTTACCCATCGCAATGGCGGGAATGATTTTACTGCCAGGCAGCAATAGTGGTGACCTTATCTTGTTACAAATACCGGTTTTAGAGGGGCAAACAGTGATTGCTTCTTTAGTCTTTTTAGGTGGCTTTGCTGCCTCTACAGGTATGATAATGATCAGTGCAATGACCCTGTCTACGATGGCCACCAATCACTTGTTACTACCTATCATTGAAAGAGTCGTTATATTACAGTTTTTAAGACGTTATCTACTTTATACCCGCTGGGCTGTTGTATTTTTTATCCTATTTTTAAGCCTCTATTATTATCGGGTGATTGGTGATTCAGAGCTCATTGTAAAAATTGGATCAATCTCTTTTGTTGCTGTTGCACAGCTATTGCCTGCGTTAATTGGTGGCTTGATGTGGAAGAAGGGCAACTTTTATGGGGCGATGGCCGGTATTTTGCTGGGGACCATTATCTGGTTCTTTACCTTGATGTTACCGTCGGTTATTCGTAGTGGTTGGTTGCAAACAGATCTACTTGAACAAGGGTTATTTGGTCTGTCATGGTTGAACCCAGAGCAACTATTTGGTTTACAGATTAACTCGACTATTGGACATAGCTTGATCTGGAGTATAGGCCTTAACCTCATTTTATATATCTTAGTTTCTAACGCCTGCAAGGTCACCAATCAAGAGCATATCAATCATGCACAAAAGGTGATGGAGGTTGGCCGAGGAGTTGAGAGTATAAAACCAACAGCTAAAAACTTAAGTGCAGATATTTTGCTGGCTAATAAATCCGAACTATTACTAGAGCTCTTCCTACGTTACCTTTCTGTTGAGCAGGCCAATAATAAATTGAGTTTATGTTATGCCCAGTGCGGGCTTCATGATACCCAGCAAATCAATGTATTACAGCTTTCTCAGCTAAGAGCAAATTCAGTGAGTTTGTTGGCGGGTATTATTGGTATGGCTGCTGCTGATAAGGCAATTCACTCTATCAAACTTTTTACCAACAGTGAGCAAAAGACACTCTCTACAAGTTATGCAGATCTGCTCGCTCAGAGTAATTTAACGCCCGATGAGTTATTGAGTAAAGTCGACTTTTATCAAGAAAAACAAGCTTTATTGGAGGATCATGCTAGCTTGCAAGAGAGCACTATTGAACAACTTAAATGGGAGACTGAACAAACACAGTTAGCTAAGAAACAGCTAGATATGCTGAACCAAGACTTAGAGTCACGTGTTAAAAAGCGTACAGAGCAATTAAGTGAAGCAAATGATGGGCTTACTCAAGCGATGGCTGACCTTGAAAGTACTCAAGAAAAATTACTCGAAGCGGATAAAATGGCTTCATTAGGGGGACTTGTTGCTGGAATCGCCCATGAGATAAATACTCCAATTGGTATCGTTTTAACAGCGATTAGTGGCATGGAATTTGAACAAAGTCGAATTGTAGATTTATACCAACAGGGGAAATTAAGTAAGTCAGATATGGATGGTTTCTTTGCCACTTTATCGGAGACCATTCAAATATCATTAAGCAGTATAAGTAAGGCCGCTGAGTTAGTTAACAGTTTTAAGCAGGTGGCGGTTGACCAAACTAGTGAGGTACCACGTGAGTTTAATGTTGCCGAGTATATGCAGAGCATCTTACTTTCACTAAAACCTGAACTTCGAAAGAAAGCGATTGAAGTAAAGGTTGATTGTGATGAGATGTTAATTATAACTAGCTATCCTGGTGCGTTGTCTCAAATCATGAACAACTTAATAATGAACTCCCTTATCCATGGTTACAAAAATGAACATTCAGGAGTGATTAGTTTACAAATCAAGTTGTCAGATAACATATTACATCTTGATTATAGTGATGATGGAGTTGGTTTGTCCGATGAGGGGCATGGCAATATATTTGAACCTTTTTATACGACTAATAGAGGGGCTGGCGGTAGTGGGCTTGGTGCACATATTGTTTTCAACATTGTTACTCAACTGCTAAAAGGAACAATAACCGTGAATAGAGGCCAAGCGAGTGGTTTAGGGTTTCATATTGAGTTTCCAACCCTAGATAATGGCCAGCTAAATATTTTATGATGGACGCTATCAACAGTGCTATTAACAATTTTCAATCATGACCGATGCAAACGAAATTAAACAAAAGTTAGAAAAACTACAATCTGAAGAGCAGCTGATGCTTTTCTTTGAAATCGACTTTGAATCAAGATTTATTGCGGAGCATCGACGTGAGTTATTAAAGCGTTTTAAAGGCAATGTGATTATTAGTAAGCCTAAAGACTGGTTTGATTATCGGCGCTGCTTAAAAAATGCTTATTGTCGTATTCAACGTTCAACGTTCAACGTTCAACATTAACAAAAGGCGGGCGCAGTGCTTGTCGGGGTTGTACCTCCTGCGAAAGGCGCTAAAAATGTGCTATTCACCTTCCTGTTTGCTCGGAATTTTATTTTTATATCTTTAGCAAATTTAACGCCTACCACTGCAGTGCTAAGTAGCAGTAGGAGCGCTTCGGTAAGCTTGTTTTAGCCATTTAGTAAGGTTTCTAAACAGTGATCTTGAATACCATAAAATGTTTTAATCGATTCAATTTGTTTTAGTACAGCACTGTTATCACGTGATTTTTTTCGTTTTTGGGCCAAGATCATTTTGTTTTTACTGGTGTGCTCTAATGAGATAAATTCAAATACCTGCGTATCATAACCGTTGGCCTCTAATAGCAATGCGCGTAAACCATCGGTTACCATCTCCGCTTCTTGTCCCATATGAATACCATGTTGCAGTAACGGTGCTAGTGTTTCAGGGCTTTTCATCTGTGGGCGTATCTGCTTGTGGCAACATGGTGAACACATAATTATCTCAGCACCAGTGCGAATACCCATGTGAATTGCATAATCAGTGGCAATATCACAGGCGTGTAGCGCGATCATGATATTAATGCCCTGTGCTTTGAAGTGTTGCACATCACCCTGCTCAAACTTAATACCTTGGAGCGATAATTTTTGTGCGGTGTTATTGCATAAATCAACGAGATTTTGACGTAGCTCAACACCAGTAACTTCGGTTTTAACTTGAAGTTTATCAACAAAATAATCGTGTACAGCAAAGGTTAAATAAGCTTTACCTGAACCAAAGTCAGCGATATGCACTTTGTTATGTTTCGCCAACCCTGTGTTATCAATGGCACGTGATAACACTTCAATAAACTTGTTTATCTGTTTCCATTTGCGTGACATCGCTGGAATGATGTTACTTTTGGCATCGGTTACGCCTAGCTCACGAAGATAGGGGCGATCTTGCTCTACAAAGCGGTTTTTAGCACGATCATGTGTTGTAGGATCTGTTTTTGTGGTTGTTTTGTTTTTGTTGGCAGATTTTTTCATTAACAGTTTACCCTTCTTGCTCACACTTAATTGCACTTCCCATTCATTAGTTAATAGGTGAGCGTTAAAAAAGTGCTTACCTAGCTCTTCTTTAAAAAAGTTAATTGCATCACTGAGTGTCAGGTTTTTGGTTATGTGATTGGTCTTATATTCATATAAAAAGCTGAGTAGATGCTTCTCTTTTAACAATACAGGGCGGACAGTAATACGTTTTAACTCTGCCTCATCTCCTTTGTATTTTGATAATACTAAACGCTGAAATTGCTGTTCATTAAAGGCGTTGTGGCAACTTTGTAAAAATTGCTCAAATTCAGCGGTATTGGTAATTGGCATAACACTCTCTTTCTTTAGTTTTTGAAAAACGTATCTTTGATAATGCATTCTACAGGTTAATGTTTTGCAAATCCCTAATCTTATTTTCTACAAATATATGACAACTTATTAACTTGCTAAGTCGCTCAAATTTGTTGAAATGCGAGCTTCTCGAATTTAAGGTTATTAAATGCTTTTATCTAGAACTATTTTCATATTGGCTGTTTTTATTAGCCCATTAACTTACGCTAATTACGACTCATATGTTGTTGCTTTTAGTAGTGGCTTTTCCGAAGAAAACAAACAAACCTATGGTATTTCTAGTTATGAAACCTTGGGGCAGGGCCGATGGGGGTTGTATGGTGAGATGCTATTTTCCTATGAGGGTGATACGTTTCAACATTGTGGTGATGAGTGCAACTATGTTGATATAAAAGATCGCCAGTTCAATTTTACCGTTGGAGGAAGTTATGGTTTTACTGATAACCTTTATGGGTTATTAGGAGCCGGGATACGTATGCGAGGAATTTCAACGTCCCCGTATAATAATGCTAGTGCCTGTGACCCGGAAGAGGAGCCCGATGAAGATGATGATGCTTCAATCCAGCCTATTGCACAAACGGTCACTGAACCTGATGGTTCCCAGTATTGCTCAAGCAACAAAGAGTTAGGTGTCGCTGCGCAGGTTGGTTTACTTTATGTGACGCCATTTGGATTAAGTCTTGCTGGTACGCTTGATACGGATAAAACAGCGACGCTAAGTGTTGGTTTTAAGTTTTAAGTATGTTTTTCTGCTTAATAATTGATCTAAAACAAGCAATAGTATGCTTTTTAATCAAATGTTATAGCCTTGTTATCAGCTAGTTGAAAGCGCCCTACACTTACTTTTACTGGTTTTTAATAGTGGAGTTTGTAATGGCGCAGTTGAATTCAATACAGGACCGTCTATCAGCCTTGATCGCTAGTTGGTCGGTTGGCAAAAAGCTCGCAGTTGGTTTTGGTGCAATACTGTTTATCCTCGTTGCACTGGTTAGTTTTATTCAGTACAAGTTGTCCGATCAAGAAATCCTGCAAAACCAAGTGATTGAATTGCGTGTCCCCACAACTATCGCTGGTCATGATCTGGTTAATGGCATCAACTACTCCTTAGCTGCACTACGCGGTTATATGATTTTAGGTAAAGATAGCTTCAAAAAACAGCGCAAGCAGGCGTGGTTGGAGATAGACACTCACCTTGCAGTGATGACAAAAATGTCTGCTAACTGGACGGTAAAGAACAATATTGCTCAATTAGCAGAGTTAAAAGAGGTTTTACATCGTTTTAAACTTGCACAACAAGAGGTTGAAAATATAAGCAATAGTGTTGATGAGCAACCCGCCATGAAAATACTATTGACCGAGGCTGCACCTAAAGCCCAAAAAGTTGTGTTGGCTATCACTGCGATGATAGATGAAGAAAAGAAACAACCAGCAACAGCAGAGCGAAAAGTATTGCTCGCATTATTAGCCGATTCACGTGGCTCATTTGCAATGGGTCTGGCTTCTATTCGTGGTTATCTAATTAGTGGTGAGCAGAAGTGGGCTGATGATTTTAATCATCGTTGGTCTGTTAATAGTGCTCGGCTCACTAGCTTGCAAAAAAACAGCTTTCTCTTCACTAAAAAACAACGCCAACAGTTTAAAATTTATCTGCAACAACGCATTCAATTTTCTCCTCTCCCTGAAAAAATGTTCACCATCCGAGGTTCTAAGCAGTGGAATATGGCCAACTTCCTGTTAGCTAATAAAGCCGCACCGGAAGCGGGTAAAGCGCTCTCTATTCTTACGCAACTGGTTGAAAACCAAAATAGTTTAGTTGAAATGGATGTACAAAAATTAAAGCATGAAAGCAGCGTAATTAAAGTTATCGCTATTGTAGCAACTATTATTGCATTGCTATTAGGTGGTTTTATCGCTTGGTTCATCACTAAAGCGATTACCGCGCCACTTGAGGCCGCAATTAAAGCCACCGAAAAAATAGCATCGGGCGACCTATCTAGTGACATTGAGATAAATTCACAGGATGAGATTGGGCAGTTGTTAATGACCATGCAACGCATGCAGGGAAAACTGAGTAGCGTCATTGAGCAGGAGGTACAAACGATCGTTGATGCTGCCAAAGTAGGGGATTTGACTGCGCGAATTAATATTGGTGATAAACACGGGTTTTACGGTGTACTGAGTAATAGTATAAACGAGTTGGTTGCGGTAAACGAAGAGGTTATTAACGATACCAAACAGGTATTAAACTCGATGGCTGAAGGTGATTTAACGCAACGTATTAATAATGAGTATCAAGGTGCATTTGATCAGCTAAAGCAGGATGCACATAGAACCGCAGATAAATTGATTCAGGTTATAGAGGGGGATATCCAAGGGTTAATCACTGCCGCTAATATGGGTAATTTAAGTCATCGTATTGAGCTTGCTGATAAACAGGGCTTCTATGAAATGTTAAGTCGCAATATTAATGAACTTGTTGATATTAATGAGCAGGTGGTTAACGATAGTAGCCGTGTGATGGCAGCTATGGCACAGGGGAATTTAACCAAAACGATTGATGCAAATTACCAAGGTGTATTTGCACAGTTAAAAGATGATACCAATAATAGTATTAAGCGTTTAACCGAGGTGATCGGAAACATTCGTGTTGCCTCGGATCAAGTCTCCACTGGTGCTAGTGAGATTGCGATGGGTAATGTTGATCTCAGTAAACGAACGGAAGACCAAGCTGCTATGCTAGAGGAAACGTCATCCAGTATGGAGCAGATCTCTTCCACTGTGCAGATGAGTGAGCAGAATGCTAAAGATTCAGCGCTACTTGCTGTTAATGCTAAACAGATTGCAGAGCACGGAGGAGAAATTGTAACCAAAGCAATTGTCTCTATGGATTCAATTGGTACTGCAAGTGATAAAATTGCAGATATTATAGGTGTCATTGATGCGATTGCTTTTCAAACCAACCTATTGGCGCTGAATGCTGCTGTAGAAGCCGCACGGGCAGGAGAGCAGGGCCGTGGTTTTGCTGTTGTAGCAACAGAAGTGCGTAATCTTGCTAAACGTTCTGCTGATGCAGCTAAGGAGATTAAGGGGCTGATTAATGATAGTGGTCAGAAAGTAGCAGAGGGAACTGAATTAGTTAACCGCGCTGGTGAAGCGTTAACCGATATTGTGAAAGCCGTTGATGACGTAAGCAGTGCGGTTATTGATATATCTGAAGCTACAGCAGAGCAAAATAGTGGTATTCAGCAGGTTAATATTGCTGTTAACCAGATGGATGAGATGACGCAACAAAATGCAGCGTTAGTAGAGCAAGCCTCTGCCGCCAGTGAGTCAATGAGTGGGCAAGCAAAACGTACACTTGAATTAGTCAATTTTTTTCACACAAAGCAAACTTAGGCACAGTAAAATAAAATCACCCTATACTTACTAATAGTTGGTGTTTATGAACGCGGAATCAACAAAGGCTTATTCATAAGTAGCACCAACTCCATTGTAGTTATGGAGGTGGTATGCAAGAAGAGGAGACCTTAGCAAAGGCCAATCGTTCTTTTCGCTTTGCTGGACTAATTGTAAGTGCAATCAAAAAACTTAGTCGCTCAGCAGTTTCTGTTGAGGGAGAAGAAAAGTTACGTGCAAACCCTACCCTTTTTGTAGTGAACCATTTCACTCGTTTTGAGACGGGGCTTCTATTACATATCCTCTACAAACATAACGGCCAAATGGCCCATTCTCTGGCTGACAATGGTTTATTTAAAGGTAAGTTTGGTCAATATTTAGAATCTGTTGGTGCTCACCCTCTGAATATGCCTGGTCGTGATGAGAAGATGATCTCAGAATTAATGAAGGGCTCACACAACTGGGTTATCTTTCCAGAAGGTTCTATGATCAAAAATAAAAAAGTAATGCACGATGGACAGCTACAGTTACATTTAGAGAGTAAGGTCATTGCACCACATACAGGGGCATCGGTATTAGCCTTAAAAACATTTTTAATGAAAGAGCAATATAAACGTGCAATTGCAGATAACAACGAGCAGTTAATTAACTATTATCAGGATACCTATGATCTGCGTGGCCCTGGTGATCTTTCTCCATTAGACCTATGTATTGTTCCTGTCAATATCACCTATTACCCATTGAGACCAGGGAAAAATCTACTTTCAACCGGTGTGCAGCTATGGGTAAAAGATTTAGAACCTAAGTTGGAGGAGGAGTTATTAGTAGAGGGAAAAATTCTTCTGCAGGAGAGTGATATCTCTATCTCCTTTGGCCATCCAATTGATGTACGCAGTTTTAGTAAACCCTATCGTCGGTTATTTGCTTATCTCCTTCCATTTCTGCCAGCGTCTAAAAAAATGGATTGGATGATGAAGCTGATGCGTCATCGTTTAACCCATAAATTTATGCATCGTGTTTATTCGCGACTCTCTATCAATATGGATCATATTGTAGCGACTGCACTGCGTTATGTACCTGTGCAGGGGCTGTCGGAAACAAACTTCAAGCAGATTGTTTATTTGGCTTGTTTACAGATAAAGAAACACAATCATCGTCGTGTTCACCGCAGTATTCAAGATGGCATTATTAACCTTGTTGCAGATGGTGTATATCCTGCTTATGACAGTATTATGCAACTTGCTATAGATGAGGGGGTTGCTTTTGTTAAAGGTGGAATGGTATTGGTTGACCATGATAATATTCAAGCCCCGCAACCTTTCCATCGAATGCGTCTAGATAATACCACCAGTGTACTTGCAAATGAGTTTGAAGTGATGAAGTGGGCGGTTAAAATAATTAAAAAATTGGTTAAGCTTTCACCTGAAAAGCTTTCATTACAGGTTGCTGATGCGGTGATTGAACGCGACCGTTCAATCTATGAAAATGAACGTATGCGCTCTTATATAAAGGGAGAGAGTAAAAATAGGGAAGTTGGTAAACCGCAGTTTCTACGCGGGCATACCAATAAACCTGGCATTGTACTAATACATGGTTTTTTAGCTTCTCCTGGGGAGTTATCACAGCTAGCTGAGCATATGAACCAAAAGGGATATGGTGTTTATATTGTGCGTTTAGCGGGGCATGGTACACACGCAACGGAATTAAAAGAGGTATCACTGTCGGGTTGGGTAGAGTCAGTGCAACGTGGTTATGCAGTCCTTTCCCATTATCATCAAAAAGTGGTACTAGCCGGTTTTTCAGCGGGGGCGCTGCTGGCACTGTTGCAGGGCGCATCGCAGTTACAGAAACTAAGTGCAATTATCATTATTAACCCTGCATTATTTTTACAACAAAAATCTTCTAAATTATCCCCTATGTTGAATCGTTGGAATCAATTATTAAAAGGCTTATCTGTTGAAGCGGGCAGTTTGCCTTACTTAGAAAATGAAGCACAATACCCAGACACAAATTATGATAAAATTTATGTTTCGGGATTAGCACGCTTAATTGAGTTGCAAGAGGCTTGTTCAGAAAAGTTAGTGCAGATAACTGCGCCACTTTTGGTTATCCAAGCGGAAGGGGACCCTGTTGTTGAGCCTGGCTCAGCGCAAGAGATCATAGACAAGGTGAGCTCAAAACAGAAAAGTCTCGAATATTTACAGCTACAACAACATGTTATTGTCAGGGATGAAGGCAGTGTTGATACTTTTTACTTTATAGATAAGTTTTTAGATAAACTGATGAGAACCCATAATGATAATTAACAAAACCCTTGAGCAGCTACAAAATACGATTACCGCTGGAGATACTTGCATTGTAAACCTAACGGCGAGTTGGTGCTCTGATTGTACGGAGCAGTCTTTGAATTTAGCCACTTTTAGTGAGTTGCTAGCAGAGAAAAAGGTGGATACTTATTCACTAGTGATGCAAGAGCAGAAAAACGTTTATTTGTCTGTAGAGCATCAACAGTTTACCGAATCACTCGGTGGTCATGGTTTCCCACGTACCGTGCTTGTGATTAATGGTAAAGTAGTTGATGTCGATAATGTTGAGATAATCTCTACTGAACAACTCACTGAGTTAGCAAAAACATTTTTGTTACAGCTCTAACTTGCATCGTCTTGGTGTTTTCCAAGCATCTCCCAATAGGGGTTAGGCCATTTTGCTACGACTTTTGCCTGTGGAGTTGATGAAAATGTAATCATCGCACCAAGTAATAATAAACTTGCAGTAACTGTGAATAATTGAATTAGACTTTTCATTTTCTCGCCCTTAATAATTAATGAACAAGATAATATTAGGGGGCGATTATGACAGCTATGTTAGCTTTATGTTTATAATTTATGACAGGGGAGTTTAGCTGAAGTGGAAACGGACTTTATTAAAATCTACAATTTTTCCATCTGTTGTTTGTACACCTTCGGCATTTAACAGCTCAATTTTTTTAGCTAAACCTAAAGCGTAATTGCCTATCTCAGCGTTGCCTTTTACCACTCGGTGGCAGGGAACGATAATTGGATCTGGGTTATTAGCCATTGCATTGCCAACCGCTTGATAAGCTTTAGTACCAAGTGCATGAGCTATATCCCCGTAGGTAACCACGTTACCTTCAGGAATAAGCTTCAATAGTGCATAACACTGCTGATTAAATGAACTAACCAATGCTTTTTACTTCTTCAGCAGTCAGGTAACGCCATTCACCAAGGTCTAGATTTTCGTCTAACTTGATATCACCAACCTGTTCGCGATGTAATTCAATCACTAAGTTACCAACAGCTGCAAACATACGTTTTACCTGATGATATTTACCTTCGCTAATGGTTAATACAACTTCTGTTTCAGAGATAACTTCAACTTCTGCAGGCAAACAAGGTTGAGGTTCACTATTTAGTTGAACGCCTGTTTTCAGCTGTTCGATTGCTTCATCAGTAATAACTGCATCAAGGCCAACACGGTAACGCTTTTTGCACTTGTTACGTGGGCTAGTGACTTTATGCGACCATTGCCCATCATCGGTAATTAAAGCAAGACCAGTAGTATCTGCATCTAAGCGGCCCGCGATAAACAGCTGCTCTTTTTTCTCTGCATCAATCAGGTTAAACAGGCTAGGTAGTTGTTCGTCGACCGTTGAGCAGATAAAGTCCTGTGGTTTGTTGATCATGATGTAACGTAAGCCACGTACAGAGATGATATCGCCATCATAACGGATAACTTCACCCTCTTTGGTTTTGTAAGCACTACTACGCACTATCTTGTCATCACTCTTTATGCGCCCCTGGCTGATTACTTTTTTAGCTTGGCTACGGGTTAGCGTGGTGGATTCACATATATATTTATCTAGGCGCATTTTACTCTTCTACTTATTGGGTTGATGTTAATAATTGCTTGATAGCATCTCGTAATGCTAATTGAGCCTGTTTTTTACCTGTGTAATGGTTGTATTTACAGATATCAGCCCAGTCTCTATTTTGTAATATTTTTTGTATTGTAAGTGTTTGTTGCTTTTTATCTAGTGTAGAAAGATCACTATTCATAATTAGCGATAATAGTTCAAATTCAGCAAACTCATAGGGTAGGTTGCCTTGTGAATAACTTTCTAGTAAGCGATGATTATAACTGCTTTTTGGCAACTCAGTTAACAGTGTATTAATCAGTTCTGTATCAATATGTTGCAGGTGGCGTGAAACTTGAATGATCAATTGTTTGTGAAACTGTTGTTGGATAGTTTGATGCAGTTTATTGGCTTTATCTGAAATAGGGTAGTTAACAATAAAAGAATGCGTACCACTGCTTTTATCTTTGCTACTTCCAATACGTAATGTTTGAAACTGTTTGTTTTGCCAAAAGTGTAATAGCTGCTCTGTTGCACCAAAGGAGGCACATAGATGGTCAAATTTTTGCGCTGTAGCCCAATAGATAATTTCATCTATAAATAGTTTACCTAGCCCCTGCTGTTGAAGGGCAGGGTGGGTCGCAATGCGTTGAATACGTGCATACTTGTGGGTTGCCGCATCAGCTTGCGCACAGTGGAAGGTGAGAGACTGAGCAACTAAGTGGCCCTTCAGTCGACGCTCTCCAAGAAAAATTTGCTTTGTAATGTCAATATCTAGTTGCCCTTCACTATTGATTAACGCAACAGCTAGCAGTTGTTGATTTTGTTTAAGCACTAAAATGGACAGTTGTTTATCATTAAACAGCTTTTCTAAATCAGAAGGTTTTGTTTGATAATGTGCATTTACTAATAGAGAGAATAATTCAGTTAAAAAAGACTGATCAGAGAGGAGTTGCTGTACAGAGATGACTTCGAATTGAGCAGGTTGTAGTTTATCATAGTGAGGGAGTGAACTTTGGCTCTCTGTGAGGCAAAGATGTTGTAGTGTGAACTGTTCAAGTGGGTCGTTATTATCCCAGCGAATAGGTTGGTCAAGATGCAAAAATCGAGTTTGTGGTGCCAATAACTTAAGTTGTTTTTGAAAGCGCAGTGCAAAGCCACGGCCAGAGCCCTCGTATCCATGTAATGTTGTTGCAAACACTAAACGTGAATAATGTGTTGTTATTGCCTCTAATAAAGGCACAGGTAGCGCAGCTGCTTCATCGATCATTAATAGGTCGCAGCTCGGTTTCTCTGCTAAAAGCAGATCTGGAGCGATAAAAGTGATCTTGTCTGATTCACCTGCATGTTTGAAGAGGGTATTTGTTGAGCCTTTACTCGGTGCGCAAACCAATACCCTCTCAATCCCTGATTCAATTAACTGCTTGGCTGCAATACCAAGTGCGGCAGATTTCCCTCGTCCGCGATTTGCAGTTAACACTAGAGGGCGGCGTCGATGACCCGTGACAGTTTTGATAATAGCGTCGATTGCTGCACCTTGCTGACCAAGCAGTAATGGTTGGTTGTTATTGTTTTGTGGCGCAACAAAGTTAAGCAGTTCATCACCTTCTCTTAAGTCTAAAAATGGAAAGCTAGCGAGTTTCTTATCAATATAGGTATAAAAGTGATCCTGATGATCTATTTCAGTAGGGCAGAGGAGAATAAGAAAACCTCCACCCCGTAGTGTTCCTTCACTAGCCGCAAACAAATTGGCATCAAACTCTTGAATAGCGTTAATGAATAGCAGTGAGGTCTCTTGCCCTAAAATCTGTTTATATAAGTCACTGGTGATCTTAGTTGGACTGTCACCAAGCCAAAAGTAGGATTGCTGGCACTTTTCAATGAGCTGCAGGCACTGTTGGTAGCACCAAGAGATAGAGCCATGTAAACGTATTAACTGGCGATGATTGTGATGAGAGTTGGCTGACACGGTTGATCCTAATATCCTATTCATGAAGGGGAGTTTAACAGAAGATCTTTCTGTTTGCTTTTTAAACAAATCTACAATAAAAGCTTGCCATGTCACACAAATACTGTAATATGCCCCCACTTGCTTATGTAGCAGGCGGGCAACAGGCCCATAACCTTACTCTAATATAGAGTTTTGTTATCAAAAAGCTTCCGATTGGGAAGCAATAAGTTTGAATATACACTTGAAATCTATCTTTGGTAGGTTGTCAGGTGTTTATTTGTATGTCGTATTTTTAACTATTGGAGTTTTGGTCCATGCAGAACCAAAGAATCCGTATTCGCCTTAAAGCCTTTGATCACAAGTTGATCGATCAGTCAACGGCGGAAATCGTTGAAACTGCAAAGCGCACAGGTGCTCAGGTACGTGGTCCTATCCCACTACCAACTCGTAAAGAGCGTTTCACAATACTAGTATCACCGCATGTAAATAAAGATGCACGTGACCAGTATGAGATCCGCACTCACAAGCGCTTGATTGATATCGTAGAACCAACTGAAAAGACTGTTGACGCACTAATGAAGCTAGATTTAGCTGCTGGCGTTGATGTTCAAATCAGCTTGGGTTAGAAAGGAGTTATTGCAATGACAATCGGTCTAGTAGGTCGTAAAATTGGTATGACTCGTGTCTTCACTGAAGACGGTGTTTCTATCCCAGTTACAGTTCTAGAATGTACACCTAACCGTGTTACTCAAGTTAAAACACTTGATACTGATGGCTACCAAGCTATCCAAGTAACAGCTGGCGCAAAAAAAGCTAGCCGTGTAACTAAACCAGAAGCTGGACACTTTGCGAAAGCAGGCGTTGAAGCGGGTCGTGGTCTATGGGAATTTCGTCTCGATGAGAACGAAGGTACTGATATCGTAGTTGGCGCTGAGCTAAGTGTTGAGCTTTTCAATGATATTACGAAAGTAGATGTAACAGGTCAGTCTAAAGGTAAAGGTTTCCAAGGCGGTATTAAGCGTTGGAACTTCTCTATGCAAGACGCAACTCACGGTAACTCACTATCACATCGTTCAAATGGTTCGATTGGTATGTGTCAAACTCCGGGTCGTGTTTTCAAGGGCAAAAAAATGTCTGGCCACATGGGTGATGAGCGTGTAACGACTCAAAATCTTGATGTTGTTCGCATTGACGTTGAACGCAACTTACTGCTTATTAAAGGTGCAGTACCTGGTGCGAAAAACGGCGACGTGTTCATTAAACCTGCTGTTAAAGCATAACCAAGGAATTAGTAATGGAATTGGTATTGAAAGATGCACAAAGTGCACTTGAAGTTTCTGACGCTACCTTTGGACGCGAATTCAACGAAGCCCTAGTACATCAGGTAGTCGTTGCGTATGCAGCTGGCGCTCGTCAAGGTACTCGTGCTCAAAAGACTCGTTCTGATGTTCGCGGTGGTGGTAAGAAGCCATGGCGTCAAAAAGGAACTGGCCGAGCTCGTGCTGGTACAATCCGTAGCCCTATCTGGGTTGGCGGTGGTGTTACTTTTGCTGCGCGTCCACAGGACCACAGCCAAAAAGTAAACAAAAAAATGTACCGTGGCGCAGTGAGAAGCATTCTGTCTGAACTTGTTCGTCAGGATCGTCTAATCGTTGTAGAGAACTTTAGCGTTGAGGCTCCAAAAACAAAAGAGCTGAAAGCTAAGTTAAAAGAGATGGAGCTGAAAGACGTTCTAATCATTACTGAAGAATTAGATGAAAATCTATTCTTAGCAGCACGTAACCTATACAAAGTAGACGTTCGTGATGTTCAAGGTATTGATCCAGTAAGTCTTATCGCTTTTGATAAAGTAGTGGTAACTGCGGCTGCAGTTAAAAAGATTGAGGAGAGCTTAGCATGATTAGCGAACAACGTTTATTACAAGTGATCCTAGCACCGCATATCTCTGAAAAGGGTACTTTATCTGCTGAAAACCATAATACTATGGTATTCAAAGTTGCTGGTACAGCAACTAAAGCAGAAATCAAAGCAGCAGTTCAGAAACTATTTGAAGTTGAAGTGACTGGTGTTCGCACACTAAACGTGAAGGGTAAAACCAAGCGTACAGGTCAACGTATGGGTCGCCGTAGCGACTGGAAAAAAGCATACGTTACTCTGGCTGAAGGTGCAGACATCGATTTCGCTGGCGCTGAGTAGAGGAATTTAATAATGGCTATTGTAAAATGTAAACCTACCTCGCCAGGTCGTCGCCACGTTGTTAAAGTGGTAAATAACGAACTGCACAAAGGTAAGCCATACGCTCCACTTTTAGAGTCTAAATCTAAATCTGGTGGTCGTAACAATGGCGGTCGTATTACGGTTCGTCATATCGGTGGTGGTCACAAGCAACACTATCGTTTAGTCGACTTTAAGCGTACTAAAGATGGTATCCCGGCAAAAGTTGAGCGTTTGGAATATGATCCAAACCGTAGTGCAAACATCGCACTAGTACTTTATGCTGACGGTGAACGTCGCTACATCTTAGCTCCTAAAGGGCTAACTGCTGGTGATGTAATCCAATCTGGTGAAGATTCGCCTATCAAAGTGGGTAACACTTTGCCATTGCGTAACATCCCAGTAGGTACAACAGTACACGCTGTAGAAATGAAACCTGCTAAAGGTGCACAAATTGCACGTTCAGCTGGTGCATACAGCCAAATCGTAGCTCGTGATGGTGCTTATGTAACTCTACGTTTACGTAGTGGTGAAATGCGCAAAATCTCTACTGAGTGTCGTGCAACAATCGGTGAAGTTGGTAATGCAGAACATATGCTACGCCAATTAGGTAAAGCTGGTGCTACGCGTTGGCGTGGTGTTCGTCCTACCGTTCGTGGTGTTGTAATGAACCCAGTTGACCATCCACATGGTGGTGGTGAAGGTAAAACATCGGGTGGTCGTCATCCTGTTTCTCCTTGGGGTGTGCCAACGAAAGGCTACAAAACTCGTAAGAACAAGAGTACTGATCAGTACATTGTTCGTCGTCGTAATAAGAAATAAGCAGAGGTATCGCCATGCCACGTTCTCTCAAGAAGGGTCCTTTCATTGACCTACACTTGCTGAAGAAGGTAGAGAAAGCGATGGAAAGCGGAGAGAAAAAACCAATTAAGACTTGGTCTCGTCGCTCAATGATCATTCCAGATATGATTGGTCTAACCATCGCTGTCCATAACGGGCGTCAACACGTGCCAGTATTTGTAACCGACGAAATGGTCGGCCAGAAACTGGGTGAATTTGCACCAACTCGTACTTACCGTGGCCATGTCGCGGATAAGAAAGCGAAGTAATAGAGGTTAATATGGAAGCTTTAGCTAAACATTTATTCGCTCGTTCTTCAGCTCAGAAAGCGCGTTTGGTAGCAGATCAAGTACGTGGTCTATCAGTAGAAAAAGCACTAGAACTTTTATCTTACAGCCCTAAGAAAGCTGCTGTATTGATTAAGAAAGTTGTAGATTCTGCAATTGCAAACGCTGAGCATAATGAAGGCGCTGACGTTGATGAGCTAGTTATCACAAAAATTTGTGTTGATGAAGGTCCAACAATGAAGCGCATCATGCCGCGTGCGAAAGGCCGTGCCGATCGCATCATGAAGCGTTCTTGCCATATCACAGTAGTGGTATCAGACAGGGGTTAAACAATGGGACAGAAAGTTCATCCTAACGGTATTCGCCTAGGTATCACTAAAGCATTTAGCTCTACTTGGTATGCAGGCACAAAAGATTTTGCAGATAACTTATTCAGTGATCACGAAATCCGTAAATTTTTAACAGAGAAATTGAAAAACGCTTCTTTGTCTAAAATTACCATTGAACGTCCAGCGAAAAGCGTACGTGTGACTATTCACACTGCTCGTCCTGGTGTTGTAATTGGTAAGAAAGGCGAAGACGTTGAGAAGCTACGCACAGCTATTGCTAAAATGGCAGGTGTTCCAGCTCAAATCAATATCTCAGAAGTTCGTAAACCTGAACTTGACGCAAAACTAGTAGCAGATTCTATCTCTTCTCAGTTAGAGCGTCGTGTAATGTTCCGTCGTGCTATGAAGCGTGCGGTACAAAATGCTATGCGTCTTGGCGCTAAAGGCATTAAAGTTCAAGTTAGTGGACGTTTAGGTGGTGCAGAAATCGCACGTGCTGAATGGTATCGTGAAGGTCGTGTACCTCTACATACTCTTCGTGCAGATATCGATTACTCAACATCTGAAGCGTTAACTGTTTACGGTATCATCGGCGTTAAAGTTTGGATCTTTAAAGGTGAAGTTCTAGGTGGTTTACCACTACAACAAGAACAGCAACCTTCTAAACCAAAACGCAAAGGTCGCAAGTAGGAGTAATATCTAATGATGCAACCAAAACGTATGAAATTCCGCAAAATGTTCAAAGGCCGCAACCGTGGTCTTTCGAAAGGCGCGGAAGTAAGCTTTGGCGAATTTGGACTTAAAGCAGTAGGCCGTGGCCGAATTACTGCTCGCCAAATTGAAGCTGCACGTCGAGCAATGACTCGTCACGTGAAACGTCAAGGTAAAATCTGGATCCGAGTATTTCCTGATAAACCGATTACCGGCAAACCGTTAGAAGTTCGTCAAGGTAAAGGTAAAGGTAATGTTGAGTACTACGTTGCTCAAACTCAGCCAGGTAAAGTTCTTTATGAAATGGAAGGTGTTCCTGAATCTTTAGCTCGCGAAGCTTTTGCTTTAGCGGCCGCTAAACTTCCTATAGCAACAACTTTTGTAACTCGTAAGGTGATGTAATGAAAGCTAACGAACTTAAAGATAAAAGTGTTGAAGAGCTAAATGCTGAACTTCTAAACCTATTACGTGAGCAATTTAACTTACGTATGCAGTTGAACACTGGTCAGTTAGAAAAGCCGCACTCAATTAAACAAGTGCGTCGTGACATTGCCCGTGTTAAGACAGTATTAAATCAGAAGGCAGGTGCGTAATGAGCGAATCTAATACTCGTACTCTTCAAGGTAAAGTAATCAGTGCAAAGATGGAAAAATCTATCGTTGTAGCAATTGAACGTAAAGTGAAGCACCCGTTATACGGTAAATTCATGAAGCGTACTACTAAGCTACATGCACATGATGAAACAAACCAATGTAATGAAGGTGATGTTGTGCTAATTAGCGAATGTCGTCCTCTATCTAAGAAAAAATCTTGGACATTGGCATCAATCGTAACTAAGGCTTAATTCAATAAATATATTGAGTTATAACTAAGTTGCATATGTATAAACGGCGCTCTTTAACGGGTGCCGTTTTTTTAGACTATCTTTCTCTAAAAGTTGGTGGTATATTACCGCACCCTAAAGATATGGGTAAGCAACTCGAGAGAGTTTAGTTAATTGAAAAATAGCGGAGCACTGTAATGATCCAGATGCAAAGTGTGCTTGACGTAGCCGATAATTCCGGCGCTCGACGCGTAATGTGTATTAAGGTCCTTGGTGGCTCGCATCGCCGTTATGCAGCAATCGGTGACATCATCAAAGTTTCTGTAAGAGAAGCTATTCCTCGCGGTAAAGTGAAGAAAGGTGATGTTCATTCAGCTGTGGTTGTGCGTACCAGAAAAGGTGTACGTCGTCCCGATGGTTCTGTAATTCGATTTGATCGCAACGCTGCGGTAATGTTGAATGCAAATAACCAACCAATCGGTACACGTATCTTCGGCCCTGTAACTCGTGAACTTCGTAATGATAATTTCATGAAGATTGTTTCACTGGCGCCAGAAGTACTGTAAGGAATCGAAATGTCAGCAAAATTAAAGCGTGACGATGAAGTAATTGTTATTGCCGGTAAAGATAAAGGTAAAACTGGGAAAATTTCTACAGTTTTAACTAACGGTAAAGTAATTATTGAAGGTGTAAACACTGTTAAGAAACACCAAAAGCCAAACCCGCAAGCGGGCGTAACTGGTGGTATTATTGAACAGGAAGCACCGATCGAAGTATCAAATGTTGCGATCCTTAACTCGGAAACGGGTAAAGCGGATCGTGTTGGATTTAGACTTGAAGACGGCAAAAAAGTACGTTTTTTCAAATCTAATAATGAACTTGTGAAGTAACTGGAGTTTACGATGGCGAAACTGCATAATTTCTATAAAGACAACGTGGTGTCTGATTTGCAAAAGCAATTCGGCTACACGTCTGTTATGCAAGTCCCTCGAATAGAGAAAATCACCCTTAATATGGGTGTTGGTGAAGCACTGGCTGATAAAAAAGTCCTAGAGCACGCAGCGTCAGATATGGCTGCAATCTCAGGTCAAAAGCCAATGATCACTAAAGCACGCCGCTCAGTGGCAGGCTTCAAAATTCGTGAAGGCTACCCGATTGGTTGTAAAGTAACACTACGTGGCGCACGTATGTGGGAATTTTTTGAGCGTTTGGTAACAATCGCAATCCCACGTGTACGTGATTTCCGTGGCCTAAATGCTAAAGCATTTGACGGTCGTGGTAACTACTCTATGGGTGTTCGTGAGCAAATCATTTTCCCTGAAATTGATTACGATAAAGTTGATAAGATTCGTGGTTTAGATATCACAATCACTACATCAGCTAAGACTGACGAAGAAGGACGTGCTCTACTGACTGCGTTTAACTTCCCATTCCGTAAGTAAGGTGTAAATAATGGCTAAACAATCAATGAAAGCGCGTGAAGTAAAACGTGAGAAGCTAGTTGCAAAGTACGCTGAAAAACGCGCTGCTTTAAAAGCAACAATTAGTGGTGTTAACTCTAGCGATGAAGATCGTTGGAATGCAGTACTAGCGCTTCAAACGCTACCTCGTGATTCAAGCTCTGCACGTCAACGTAACCGTTGTAACGTGACAGGTCGTCCACATGGTTATCTTCGTAAATTTGGCATGAGCCGTATTAAGGTTCGTGAGCATATGATGCGCGGAGAAATCCCTGGCCTGAAAAAAGCCAGCTGGTAATCAATCAATCACGGAGTAAATAGTTATGAGCATGCAAGATCCTATTTCGGATATGCTTACGCGTATTCGTAACGGTCAAGCAGCAAGCAAAGTATCTGTAAAGATGCCTTCTTCTAAGCAAAAAGTTGCAATCGCAGCTGTGCTTAAAGCAGAAGGTTACATCGCAGATTTCTCTGTTGCTGGTGACACAAAGCCTGAATTAGAAGTTACTTTAAAGTACTTCGAAGGCAAAAAAGTTATCGATACCCTAAAACGAGTTTCTCGTCCTGGCCTACGTATCTACAAAGGTGCGTCTGACTTACCAAAAGTTATGGCTGGTTTAGGTATTGCGATTATTTCAACTTCTCACGGTGTAATGACTGACCGAGCTGCGCGTAAAGCAAGCATCGGTGGTGAAATCATCTGTTACGTATCATAAGGAGTAGTATATGTCTCGTATAGCTAAGGCACCTATTACTGTCCCTACTGGCGTAGAAGTTAAAGTAAACGGTCAAGAAGTTACTGTTAAAGGTAGCAAAGGCGAATTAGTTCGCACTCTTAATGATGCTGTTGTTGTTAGTCTAGAAGAAGGTGTTGTTACATTCGCACCAGCTGAAGGCTTTAAAGACGGTTGGGCACAAGCAGGTACTGCACGTGCTAACCTTAACAACATGGTTGTAGGTGTAACTGAAGGCTTTAAGAAGACTCTTCTTCTTCAAGGTGTTGGTTACCGTACACAAGTTAAAGGTCAAGATGTAAACCTAACTTTAGGTTTCTCTCATCCTGTTGTTTACACATTACCTAAAGGTATTTCTGCTACGGCTCCTAGCCAAACAGAAATCATCATTGAAGGTTCTGACAAGCAACAAGTTGGCCAAGTAGCTGCAGAGATTCGTGCATTCCGTCCGCCAGAGCCTTATAAAGGTAAAGGTGTTCGTTACGCTGATGAAAACGTGCGTCGTAAAGAAGCGAAGAAAAAGTAAGGTAAGAACATGGATAAGAAATCATCTCGTCTTCGTCGTGCTACTCGCACACGTAAGAAGTTACAAGAGCTTGGTGCTACTCGTCTAGTGATCAACCGTACACCTCGCCATACTTACGCGCAGGTAATTACAGCTGACGCATTAGTCGTAGCAAGTGCTTCTACTTTAGAGAAAGAAGTACGCGCTCAAGTGAGCAACGGTGGCAACAAAGAAGCAGCTCAACTAATTGGTAAATTAGTTGCAGAACGCGCGGTAGAGAAAGGAATTTCTAAAATTTCTTTCGACCGTAGCGGTTTCCAGTACCACGGTCGTGTAGCAGCATTAGCTGAAGCAGCTCGTGAAGCTGGTCTTCAGTTCTAAGGGTAAAGATTATGTCTAAAGTAGAATCTCAAGCCGGTGATCTGAACGAAAAGCTAATCGCAGTGAACCGAGTTTCAAAAGTAGTTAAAGGTGGTCGCATCTTTAGCTTCACAGCACTAACAGTAGTTGGTGATGGCAGTGGCCGTGTTGGTTTTGGTTACGGTAAAGCACGTGAAGTTCCAGCAGCTATTCAAAAAGCAATGGAAAAAGCACGTCGCAATATCAGCGAAATCCAACTTAAAGGTAACACTCTGCAACATCCGATCAAGGGTCGTCACTCTGGATCTAAGGTGTACATGCAACCAGCCTCTGAAGGTACTGGTATCATCGCAGGTGGTGCAATGCGTGCCGTATTAGAAGTTGTTGGCGTACAGAATGTACTTGCTAAAGCTTACGGCTCAACTAACCCAATTAACGTAGTTCGCGCTACGCTTGACGCACTAGAGAATATGAATTCTCCAGAGCAGATTGCAGCTAAGCGTGGCCTAAGTGTTAATGAATTACTGGGGTAATTAAGCATGGCTACTAAAACAATTAAAGTAACTCAAACCAAAAGTGCAATTGGCCGTTTACCAAAGCACCGTGCAACAATCACAGGTTTAGGCCTGCGTCGCATCGGTCACACAGTAGAGTTGGAAGATACTCCATGTGTACGTGGTATGGTTAATAAAGTATTTTACATGGTTAAGGTTGAGGGGTAATTATGAAGTTAAATACTCTATCTCCAGCAGCTGGTGCGAAGCACGCAGCTAAACGTGTTGGTCGTGGTATCGGCTCTGGATCGGGCAAAACTTGTGGTCGCGGCCATAAAGGTTTGAAATCTCGTTCAGGCGGTAAAGTACGTCCAGGTTTTGAAGGCGGTCAAATGCCTCTAAAACAACGTTTACCAAAATTCGGTTTTACATCTCGTAAATCTCTTGTTAGCGGTGAAGTTCGTTTGAACGAAATTGCTAAAGTAGATGGCGAAGTTGTAACAATTGAAACGTTGAAGCAGGCAGGTCTACTTGTAAACACTATTAAGTTTGCAAAAGTAGTTCTTTCTGGTGAAATCTCTCGTTCAGTTACAGTAAAGGGTCTTCGTGTAACGAAGGGTGCTCGTGCTGCAATTGAAGCTGCGGGCGGAAAAATCGAGGAATAATAGGCAATGGCTAAGAAACCAGGGTTAGACCCTAAAGCAGTTCAGGGCAGTAATTTAAGCGAACTTAAAACACGACTTTTGTTTGTTTTGGGTGCGATATTAGTGTTCCGTATGGGCTCTTTTGTTCCGATTCCTGGTATTGACGCCGCTGTCCTAGCTGACCTTTTTAACCAGCAGAAGGGTACCATCATAGAGATGTTTAACATGTTCTCTGGTGGTGCACTTGAGCGTGCATCTATATTTGCTCTGGGTATTATGCCGTATATATCGGCTTCTATTATTATTCAGTTGATGACTGTTGTTCATCCTCCTTTAGCTGAGCTAAAGAAAGAGGGTGAGTCAGGTCGTCGTAAAATAAATCAATATACACGTTACGGTACTTTGGTTTTAGGTACGTTCCAAGCAATTGGTATTGCAACCGGTTTGCCAACGATGATGCCAGGTCTGGTTGAAAATCCAGGCATGGCATTTTATATCACGGCAGTTGTTAGCTTAGTAACAGGAACTATGTTCCTAATGTGGCTAGGTGAGCAAATTACTGAACGCGGTATCGGTAATGGTATTTCTATCATTATCTTTGTAGGTATTATTGCTGGGTTGCCAAGTGCAATCGGGCAAACAGCTGAGCAAGCACGCCAAGGTGAAATTCACCTTCTAGTGTTATTTGCATTAACTGCTATCGTTTTCGCAACTACTGCTTTTGTAGTATTTGTTGAACGTGGTCAACGACGTATCGTTGTTAACTACGCTAAACGACAACAGGGCCGTAAGGTTTTTGCAGCGCAAAGCACTCACTTGCCATTAAAATTAAATATGGCTGGTGTTATCCCTGCAATTTTTGCCTCGAGTGTTATCTTATTTCCTGGTACAATCGCTGCTTGGTTTGGTCAGACTGAAGGTTTAGGTTGGTTATCTGACGTTTCTTTGGCATTACAGCCAGGGCAACCGTTGCATATGATGTTATATGCAGCTGCTATTATCTTCTTTTGCTTCTTTTATACAGCACTTACGTTTAATCCACGTGAAACGGCTGATAATTTGAAGAAAAGCGGTGCCTTTATTCCAGGTATACGTCCCGGAGAACAAACGTCTCGCTACATTGATAAAGTGATGACTCGCCTAACATTAGCTGGTGCGTTATATATTACCTTTATCTGTTTGATTCCCGAGTTTATGATGGTTGCGATGAATACGCAGTTCTACTTCGGTGGTACTTCGTTATTAATTATCGTTGTTGTTATCATGGACTTTATGGCACAGGTACAGACTCATTTGATGTCTAATCAATATGATTCTGTCTTGAAAAAAGCTAACTTAAAAGATTACGGTAAATAACCTAATCTGGAAAAGTTATACTAACTACGGAGTGTTGCAATGAAAGTTCGTGCATCCGTTAAAAAAATCTGTCGTAACTGCAAAGTTATCAAGCGCAACGGTGTTGTGCGTGTTATCTGTGTAGAGCCAAAGCATAAACAACGCCAAGGCTAATCCAGATTTTGGATCAAATGCTTAGGCAGGTTTCTGTCTAAGCATATTTTGTTTGATAATTCGTCATTTGTAGAGTATCCTACCGGGCTTTTCGCAAATGAATTTTAATTAATATTAAGGAGTGCATAGTGGCCCGTATCGCTGGCATTAACGTTCCTGATCATAAGCATATCGTAGTTGCATTAACTGCAATTTTTGGTATTGGTAAAACTAGCGCACAGAAAATCTGTGTTGCAACTGGTTTTGCTGAATCAACGAAGCTTAGCGATCTGGAAGAAACACAAATCGAAGCTATTCGTACTGAAGTAGCAAATTTCACTGTTGAAGGTGATTTACGTCGTGAAGTATCTATGAACATCAAGCGTCTTATGGACCTTGGCTGTTACCGTGGTCTTCGTCATCGTCGCAGCTTGCCTGTACGTGGACAGCGTTCTAAAACGAATGCTCGTACTCGTAAAGGTCCGCGCAAAGCAATCAAGAAATAAGGGTAAGAGATAATGGCTAAGACTCCAACTCGTGCTCGCAAGCGCGTTAAAAAGCAAGTTGCTGATGGTATGGCTCATATCCATGCTTCTTTCAACAACACAATCGTAACTATTACAGACCGTCAAGGTAATGCTCTTTCTTGGGCAACTGCAGGTGGTTCTGGTTTCCGTGGTTCTCGTAAATCTACTCCGTTCGCTGCACAGGTTGCTGCTGAACGTGCTGCTGAAGCAGCTAAAGAGTACGGTCTTAAAAACGTAGAAGTTTTTGTAAATGGACCAGGACCTGGTCGTGAATCTTCGATTCGCGCACTAAACGCGGCGGGTTTCCGTGTAACTAATATTACTGACGTTACACCAATCCCACATAATGGTTGTCGTCCACCAAAGAAACGTCGCGTTTAATCGCAACGTTCTTAGGTAATTGGAGAAAGAACAATGGCAAGATATTTAGGTCCTAAGCTTAAGCTTAGCCGTCGTGAAGGCACAGATTTATTCCTTAAATCTGGTGTTCGTGCGATAGATTCTAAGTGTAAGATCGATAACGCACCTGGTGTACATGGTGCTCGTAAACCTCGTCTATCTGACTACGGTTTACAACTACGTGAAAAGCAAAAAGTTCGTCGTATGTACGGTGTACTTGAAAAGCAATTCCGTAACTACTACAAAGAAGCAGCTCGTTTACAGGGCAACACTGGTGAAAACTTACTTCAACTTCTTGAAGGCCGTTTAGACAATGTTGTATACCGTATGGGTTTTGGTGCTACTCGCGCTGAATCACGTCAATTAGTTAGCCACAAAGCGCTAATGGTTAACGGTACTGTTGTAAACATCCCATCTTTCAATGTGAAAGCTGGTGATGTGATCGCTATTCGTGAAAAAGCTAAAAAGCAAGCACGTATCGGCGCTGCACTTGAGATTGCTGGTCAACGTGAAGCCCTTGGTTGGGTTACTGTTGATACAACGAAGATGGAAGGCGCATTTGTACGTCAACCTGAACGTTCAGATTTATCTGCTGAGATTAACGAACAGTTAATCATCGAACTTTACTCTAAGTAAAGTTAACTGCTAAGAGAGGACACAAATGCAGGGTTCTGTAATTGATTTTCTAAAACCAAGATTAGTTGATATCGAACAAGTCAACGCAACTAGAGCTAAAGTGACTTTAGAGCCACTTGAGCGTGGTTTCGGCCACACACTAGGTAACGCACTTCGTCGTATCTTATTATCGTCTATGCCTGGCACAGCGGTAACTGAAGTTGAAATTGATGGTGTACAACATGAGTACAGCACCAAAGAAGGCGTGCAAGAAGATATCCTTGAGATTCTTCTTAACCTGAAAGGTCTAGCTGTTAAGCTTGAAGGTAAAAACGAAGTTCTAGTTAGTTTAACTAAATCTGGCGCTGGTCCTGTTACTGCAGGCGACATCATCCATGATGGTGATGTAGAGATAGTCAACCCAGAACATGTGATCTGTCATTTAACGGGCAATGCTGAAATCAGCATGCGTATTAAAATTGAATCAGGTCGCGGTTATGTTCCAGCTTCATCACGTATTCATACTGAAGAAGATGAGCGTCCAATTGGTCGTCTATTAGTAGACGCGACATTCAGCCCTGTTGAGCGTATTGCTTACAATGTTGAATCTGCTCGTGTTGAACAGCGTACCGATTTAGACAAGCTTGTTATCGATATGGAAACAGATGGTACACTTGATCCTGAAGAAGCAATTCGTCGCGCAGCTACAATTTTAGCTGAGCAATTAGACGCATTTGTTGATTTACGTGAAGCAAGTACACCTGTTGTTGAAGATGACAAACCTGAGTTTGATCCGATTCTTTTGCGCCCAGTAGATGATTTAGAGTTAACTGTTCGTTCTGCTAACTGTTTGAAAGCAGAAACGATTCACTATATCGGTGATCTGGTACAACGTACAGAAGTTGAACTTCTTAAAACGCCTAATTTAGGTAAGAAGTCACTAACTGAAATCAAAGATGTTCTTGCATCACGTGGACTGTCTCTAGGTATGCGCCTAGAAAACTGGCCACCAGCAAGCCTAATCGAAGATTAATAAACCAATCATCGACTAACGAATAAATAAGGATTAAGTCATGCGTCATCGTCACAGTGGACGTCAACTTAACCGAAACAGCAGCCATCGTCAGGCTATGTTTCGCAATATGGCAATTTCAATTGTTGAACATGAAGTAATTAAAACTACTTTACCTAAAGCAAAAGAACTTCGTCGTGTAGTTGAACCTTTAATTACACTAGCTAAAACGGATAGCGTTGCTAACCGTCGTTTAGCTTTTGCTCGCACGCGTGATAACGCTGTTGTAGCTAAACTATTTAATGAATTGGGTCCTCGTTACGAGGGTCGCCCTGGTGGTTACACACGTATCATTAAATGTGGTTTCCGTACTGGTGATAAAGCTCCTATGGCTTACATCGAGTTCGTTGACCGTCCAGTAGTAGCAGACGAAGAAGCGTAAGCCTCTTTTAAGTTACTGTAAAAAGCCGAACTTATGTTCGGCTTTTTTGTGTCTGAAATAAAGTTTAAAGTCTACAACGCGGTAAGTATTTTTACCTTCAAAGTATTATTGTATTATTGCCTTCTAGTTTTCTCCCTAATATTTATTCAACCTATCTTGAACTGCTTTTCCTATTAATTCTGCTAATTTATCAAAACAGATCTGTCTTACGCTATTTTTACGGCTTAATAGGCTAATCATGCGACTGGGTGTTGGTGCTTTGAAGGGGATGTATTTGACACCCGATTGATGCCTGTTAAGTGGAATAGCTAGTTGTGGTAAAAGCGTTAAACCATTATCTGCACTGATCATATGGCGTAGTGTTTCTAAGCTTGTTGCTTTGAAGCTATTATCTTCTATTGCACCGGCGGCAAAACAAAAACCCATTGCTTGATCACGTAAACAGTGACCGTCAGCAAGCATTAAAACATGCTCTCCGCTTAATTCATGTAGATCCACCTCGCGTAAACTCGACCATTGATGTTGATCTGATAAAGCGAGCTCTAAGGGCTCATCGTATAAGCTAAGTTGCTTAAATTGATCCATTCCAGGTAATAATGCCAACATTAAACAATCCAGTTCACCTTCTTCTAATTGCTTCAGCAAAACATGGGTTTGATTTTCGTGTAGATACAGATCTAAGTCAGGGAATGCTTCTTTTATAACTGGAATAATTACTGGTAATAAGTAAGGCGCTACGGTTGGAATAAGGCCAATATGCAAGGTACCTTGCATTGGTTCATTATAACTTTTAGCTATCTCTTTTAATGATTTTGCTTCTAATAAAATAGTCTTAGCTTTAGCAACGATATCCAAACCAGCTTGCGTGAAGATAACTTTACGTGATGATCGCTCCATCAATTGTACATTCAATTCGTCTTCTAGCTTGCGTATCTGTCCGCTCAGGGTTGGTTGGCTAACAAAACATTTTTCAGCTGCTTTACGAAAGTGCTTTAACTCTTCGAGTGCAATTAAATACTCTAAATCTCTGAAATTCATATTATATATGTCCTATTTATTACTCTGGCATAGCTTTTGCTTTAACTACATTGTAACAACAATTTTTTGGCAAGGAGCTTATTATGATGCAATTAATTCAACGAGTAAAAGATCAGCAAGGTATTACGCTGACTATGGCTTGGATGTGTATTGCCTGTGCGACGCTACTAGTAGTACCTGTATCTGTAGTTCAGTTGTCGGGTACTGCAGAGTGGTCACAACTATATACACCATATGTGTGGATTTTGGCATTATTAACAGGTTCTTTCCTTATTACACGACTTGTGAGCTGGTTATTTAATTATTTAAAAGCGGATTATTGCAAACGTAGAGAATCTAGCTGTCGTAATATGATGATTCGCCGTTTAGATTTTGAGGAAAAAGCAGTATTACGTGAATTTATCATTCAACGTAAAAATGTGTTAGCGCTTCCAATGCGTGAGCTAGCAGTAAGTAACCTGCTTGAGTCAGGCGTGTTAGTACCAGCTTATGAAACACAAGAAATCAAAGGCAGTGGCAGAATTATCAAACTTTCAATCGCTGTAGATGCACGTGAGCAATTAACCCATAAAGTGTTAGGATTACCTGTCGGTAAATTGACAGATGATGAAGCTGAACAATTAAAATCGGCACGTCCAGATTATGCACGTAGTAATTATATTCCTTTACGTGATTAAACATCCAACCTAAATTTTGTAGAAGCTACACTTGGCAGCACGCTACTTGGTAAAGATTCAAAAAATTTGCTCATTAATTGCAACTTAGCTTAACTATTTAAGTAGCATGACCTGTTTAACTAAAGAGGCGCTTTGCCTCTTTTCTTTTCTACCTTATAATAGCCTTTTAATGTTTTCCTTGAGAGTTATTATGTCCCCTGAACGCTTTGCTCGTATTTCGAATATGCTTGATCGTCGCCAACCAGAATTAACCGTGTTTTTGGAGCGTGTTCATAAGCCACATAATCTAGCTGCTATTGTGCGCACAGCAGATGCTGTTGGTGTCAGTGATGTACATGCAACATGGGAAGACAAAGCGATGAAGATCGCGGGTAACAAAAGTGCGACCGGTAGTCAAAACTGGGTAAACGTACACTCACATGAAACGACTCCTGAAGCTATCCAAGCTTTACGTGACCAAGGTATGCAAATTATTGCAACAAACCTCTCTGCAAGCGCTATCGACTTCCGTGAAGTAGATTACACCAAACCAACAGCCGTTATTTTAGGTCAAGAAAAAACAGGTATCAGTGATGAAGCACTTGCACTTGCAGATCAAGATGTGATCATTCCGATGGTAGGCATGTGCCAATCTCTGAATGTTTCAGTGGCATCTGCTTTGATTTTGTATGAAGCACAACGTCAACGTGAATTAGCGGGTATGTACGCAGGTGAGTGTCGTTTACCAAGTGAAGAATCACATCGCATTCTTTTTGAAGGTGGTCATCCAATCTTTACCAAGTTATGTAAAGAGAAAAACCTGCCTTACCCACCACTCGATGAAGAGGGACAAATTGACGCTTCTGATGATTGGTGGCAAGAGATTCGTGGTACGAAAAAGAAAGGATAATCGATTGAGTCACTTTGAGTCACGATTATTAGCGGAAGGGGTGCGCGCTGTTGAAGGTGAGTCACCCAGTCTGTCTACTTCTATCAGTAATGCCCAATCATCAAGTTTTGAAAAATTACTGCTTCTTCGAGCAAAACACGATCAAAATAGTCCGCAAATATCAGCGTTATTCTCTCACTTCCATAAAGTAACTAAAAACCTTTACTCGCTGTTTGCATTCATACTATTTTTCTTTGGTGCTACCGCAGTCAATAAGATGATGTTTACTGAACAACTCTCCACGGTTAATTTCTTCTGGGCATTTACGCTTTTTTTCATTCCCAACCTTTTTATGTTTGTTATCTGGTTGTTGCTGTTCTTAAAGCCGGAGATGCTACAAAGTAGTAGCATGTCTCGTTTCAGTTTAGGTGTTATTAAGTTTTTCGAGAATAGATTTAATAAAGCAGAGAGCGAAAAACAAAATTATCTTGCGCTATTTAACTGCTACTTTTCTCTTCATTTTGGTAAGTTTCTTGGACGTTATCAACTCTCTAAGTTAACTCACCTTCTATGGCTAAGTTATTTTACTGGTGCGACGCTGATGTTGGTCTTGATGTTAGCCACTCATCAAGTTGATTTTGTATGGCAAACCAGTATTTTATCTAGTGACAGTTTTCAATCTTTAACACAACTGCTTGCATTCTTACCGCAACAACTAGGCTTTCCTGTGCCTTCCCATGAGCAGATTCAACAGAGTTACCTTGGTGCAACGGATTTACTTGATGCAGAGAATAGGCGTCTAGTTTGGTCTAGTTTATTGATTAGTAGTTTGTTGCTATATGGCTTATTGCCTCGCCTTTTTTTATACTTGTTAATGCGTTATTTGTTTAAACATAAAAAGAAAACCTTTCAATTGGATTTAAGTCATACCTATTACGTGCAACTTCGGCAGTTATTAAAACCTAATAAAACCACGTTAGGGATTACTGATCCCGATATGGAAAGTGGTAAAAGTAGTGTCCAGTTAGGGCCTGATATTGGAACTATTAATAAAGAAAATCATTTACCCGAGAGTTTTTATCCTATTGGGGTGGAGTTGTCAGTAAAGCAACACAGTATTGCAAAGTCTCATCAAGTTTTATCGCAAGCACCTTCATTAGAGCCCATGATTAATGTTTGTGACTACCTAGCACAGCAAAAAATTTTAGTTGATTTGAAACACCCCAAATGTAGAACGGTTGTTCTCTACGTTGCTTTGGGGCGTCTTCCGGACCGTGGTTTGAAACGCTTTCTTGGGCAATTAACTTCGCTGTCCGAGCTCTCCTTTTATTTAGCTTTAGTTGTTGAAAAGAAACAGAGTAAACAACGCGACAGTGATTGGTATCAGCTTGCAAAAGAGGTCTTCATTCCGCTTGATAACATTGTATTAATTGAATTGCAGGGGGATAAGCATGAGTGATCTTTCCGTTGCTGTTGTAGGCCATGCTAACGCAGGTAAAACGTCATTAATGCGCACTTTGTTACGAGATAGTGAGTTTGGAGAGGTTGCTGATCAAGCGGGTACAACAAGGCATGTTGAAGGCGGTGCGTTATTAATAGATGAGAGCAATCGGTTATCATTATTTGATACGCCTGGTTTAGAAGACTCTATCGCGCTATTACAAATTTTGAGTGCTTATTTTCCTGAACAAAATGTAGATGGTATTGAACGTTTACAATATTTTCTTGAGCACCTTACTGATTACCCTGAGTTACAGCAGGAAGCCAAAGTGCTACGCGCATTGCTTAGCAGCGATCTCATTTTTTATGTTATTGATCTGCGTGAACCTATTTTAGGTAAATATCACGATGAGCTTAAGATCTTAAGTTATGCAACAAAACCGGTTATTCCAGTGCTTAACTTTACGTTTGAAGCAGAAGAAAACATTACTTTGTGGAAAGAGCAGTTAGCGAGGCTTAATTTTCATGCTTATGTGAGTTTTGATAATGTTCATTTTCAATTTTCTGATGAATTGAAGATATACCAAAAAATGCAAACGCTATTAGCGGACAAAGAAAGTCTCTTGGATGAGTTGATTGCATTGCGTGAGAAGCAGTGGAGCGATACTTTTCAAAGTGCTAAACAGCTCGTTGCCAATCTATTTATTGAAGCGGCAAGTGTGCGTTATCAGTCTGATGACAATGAGTCTGCAATTAGTGCGCAAACAATACTATTACAGCAGTCGGTGCGACAGGCTGAAAGTCATTGTGTGCAACAGCTTTTACAACTGTATCAATTTCGTCAAAGCGACATAGAAAACCAAGCTTTACCGGTATCACAAGGAAAATGGGAATTAGATTTGTTTTCCAGTGATAACTTGCAAGCTTTTGGTATTAAGCTTGGCGGTCATATTGCGAAAGGTGCAGGAGTTGGTGTTGCTATTGATGTTGCTGTTGGCGGAATCACCCTAGGTGCCGCCGCATTAAGTGGTGGTGTTGTTGGTGCATTGTGGAGTGTAAAGCAACGTTATTACAATGAGATACAGGCTAAAATAAAAGGTAAACGTTATCTGTGTGTTGATGATGAAACTTTACAGGTCCTCTGGTTAAGGCAGCTACAACTATTAACAACACTACAGCAACGTGGGCATGCGAGTTTTAACAAGATTGCACTTGAAAATAGCCTGAATGTAAATGCAGACAGCCTGCCCAAGAAGTGGAATCGCTATCTGCGAAAACTACGTAGTTTCCCACAATGGTCATCTCTGAATAATCAGCGAGACCAAAGTGAATACTATAAACGTGAGTTGTTATTAAAAGAGCTTATCGATGAAATTTAAATGGTTTTCATAGACTTATCCAGCCTTTTTGTGAAGTAGTAACTGGTAAACAATAACGTCACTGTCACGCCTATCACATCGGTGATTGGAAATGCCCACCAAATTCCCTGCACACCTAACACAGTTGGCAAACTTAAAATCATCGGTAATAGCAGTATATAAGTACGCGCTGACTCCAATATCATTGCAGGCAGGGCTTTGCCCATCGCTTGAAAAATGGTACTACACATCATGCCAGCTGCAGAGGTGATAAAACCAAGGAATACGATAGATGATATGTCACTCGCGGCTGTAACCAATGTCTGATCATCGGTAAACAGTTGTAATAACCATTGTGGTTTAAATACCAGTAGCAAAGAAACACTGCTGGTCCATAGGGTACCTATCAATATAGCGGTAAAGAGTGACTGTTTAACACGTTGTAATTTTCCAGCGCCAAAGTTAAAAGCTGCCAAGGTTTGTAGTGCAATCGTCATGCCTAACAACGGTAAAAACAGTAACATAAAGCTACGAGTGATCAGTCCATGTGCGCTGATTAGCAGGCTTGCATCAGTACCGCTATACTTGGTTAATGCAAAAATAGTGATAGCCATAGTAAATGCAAAACCGCTGTGTGAGAGGAATATCGGAAAACCTAAGCTCAGCACTTGTTTGTGAATGGTATAATTAAATCGTAACTGCTTGCGAGTTATCTTTAAGCGATCTGTACCACTGTTTTGCAGGTGCACGGCGAGGCTAAACGAGCATAACATGGCTAATACTGTTGCCCATGCAGCGCCTGGTACTCCCCATTTGAAAGCAAAGATAAATAGCGCATCAAATGCTACATTAAGTAAAGACCCTAATAACATCACTTTCATCATGTCTTGTGGTTTACCTGCTGCGCGGAAACTTTCGGTGAGTGTGCCTGATGCAAAGCTAATAATGCTGATCAAAAGAATAGGCACAAGATAAGCATCTGCATCAGCTAGTAGTTCCTCTGGTAAAGCTAATAATTGATAAAGTTGAAAACGAAAGAGATACAAGAGTACACTTACGCTGAAACCTACACTGATCGAAAACACTAAACTACTGCTAAAAACTTGATTTGCACCTTGTTTATCGCCACTACCTAAACGACGTGAAATAATCGCCGCCATACCGCTGCCAAGCATGGCACTGATGCTTATTACAAACATGTTAATTGGAAACACTGCTGAGACCGACGCCATGGCATTGATACCTACACCACGGGTAATAAAAATCGCATCCACAAAGCTGTACAAACCATTTATCATTAACGCAATAATGATCGGTAAGGCTAATTTAATAAATTGCTCTGTAATGGCATTAGTTAGTAGGGGGTGATTGTTTGCTTGGGCTGGAGGAGAGTCCATCTCTCCGGCATCTAAAGTTAATTCAGTATTACTCATAATATATTCCTTTATTAAATACCAATCCCAATGAATAACACATGATGGAGTTGGTTTGGGTTATATGCCACTGAGCAACAAAGAAATCTTAATTAACTTGAATCAATATTTCTACTTGGAAAATATCGTTATCACAGTCAATATTTATGTAACGTTCAATCACATATTCATAGGTGATGTTTAAATGAGTAGTGGCAAAATAATCACTTAATATCCATAGGTAGAGCTGGTCCATTTGTGGTTGCATTTCGCTCTTTTTACCAGCGTATTCAATCGCTAAATATCGGCCTGCTTGTTGTGTCCTCACACACATACCTGTCTTTTTTGTCCACTCAATATCGTCAATGACATAAGCGGATTCATACCGGCACATATGTTGGGGCGTAAGCCACATATTATCAAAACAGAAGGCCGCGGTTTTACCTGCTTGCATCGGGATATTATGTCGCGCTAACCACTCGCGCATGTTTGCCCATGCGCCATTAATTCCCTCTATTGCATAACCTTGGGTACTGGCAATAGTGCAATAGTGGGTCTCAGCAAGTTCAACAACTTCAATGCGTTTTATTTTTGACTTAACCGTTTCACTCTGTTGCTCAGAGAGGGTGCCATTATAAGTAGTCGCTGGGGATATCTCTTTTCCATACTTGCTAAAGAGTTTTCCATTCTTGCTATTTATACCTTGAGTGCCTTTGCGATGATCTGAAGGGGTAAAACCAAAATAAGCTTGGAATGCTTTGCTGAAGTTTGCAGGTGAGGAAAATCCACAGCTTTCACTAACTTCGGTAATACTCGGCTGGCTATAACGCAGTAAACAATGAAAGGCTCTTTCAAGGCGTTTACGACGTACAAATTGGTTAAATGGCTCGTTGGTAATACTTTTAAAAATTCGGTGGAAGTGAAATTCAGAAAGGTGTACCTGTTTGGCAACGTCTGCAATGCTTAAAGATAAGGTGATGTTTTCTAATACGTAATTTATCGCATTGTGGACACGCTGTTGGTCCTTAATTAGCATTGTTTCTCTTCCGTGAGTTAAAGCTGGTAGATCAAAATCTTAACTGCATAAAGCGAGAGTTACAACCGTTACACCTTTAAGGCTATTTTTCTTCTGAGAAAGCTTTTAATGCATTAAGCAGAAAATCCCAAACAACCGGCTCCATTTCTTGAAACATGATTTCATCTTGGATATTACGCTGGATGAGACTTAATAGTGCGCATTGAGAAAGATGTTTTTCTGGATAGTGTTGTTATTCAAATCATATTCCTTTTTCTGTCATTGAAATAGTAATGTTACCTTTTTTACGACCTGTCTCGATGTAGCGGTGCGCCTCAGACGTTTCTGATAGTGAGTACTCTCTATCAATTAACACATTGACTTTACCAATGGAGATCAAGTTGGAAACTTCAAGCAATAACGCTTTTAAGTGTTTTGCAGGGCGCATACCGGTAGCAGAAAATTTAGCTTTTTTACTAGACAATTTGTTTGTGAATAACATATTTAATAACAACTTAAAGCTGAGTACAGGAGAAAGGTATAAGCCCTGTTTTTTAAGATTTTTTTTGCAGGCGCTAAAGCTGTGTTTACCGATGCTGTCATAAATGAAATCATATTGTTTACTGTGTTCAGCCACATCCTGTTTTTTATAATCTAAAATAAAATCAGCCCCCAGCTGTTGTACCAGTTGGCTGTTCTCCCCACTACAGACGGCAGTCACCTGTGCGCCTAAGTGTTTGGCAACCTGTACTGCTGCTGATCCTAAACTACCTGAGGCACCAATAATTAAAATGGATTGGCCGGGTTTGATTGGGTATAAGTCGCTTAAAAAACTGTATGAAGTTAATACCCCGTCGCAGAGTGCTGAAGCTTGCGAGTGGGATATCGTGCTTGGTTTCATCATGAACAGGGCATTTTCTGAGATACAAAGATATTCGGCGTTACTTCCTGCCGAGAAGATACTTTCGCCACATACGTGTTGGCCCACTTGCCAAAAATCAACATTGTCACCGATCGCTTCTATTTCACCTGAAAATCCGGTACCGGTGATGGCATATTTAGGCTTTGTTAATCCGAGAAATAGTCGACCTAACCATGGATCGCCTTTGCGCATCATGCAGTCAGCTGCGGTAATACTAGAAGCATGCACTTTTATTAGTATCTCATTCTCTTTTGGAATTGGTTTGTTAACCTCCTGCAGTTGCAAAACAGTTTCATCACCATAACTTGTGCATATCATCGCTTTCATCACGCTCTCCTTGTATTAGTATCGTAATAGTAGGTTATGCGTTGTAAGATAAAAATCCCCAAAAACTACATATAAGGTATGCATAATTGTATGGATTGGAAAGCCGTTAACTTTGATTGGAACCGCGCGCGTGCATTTTTAGTCACCGCGGAAGAGGGTAGTTTATCTGCAGCCGCTAGAGCGCTGGGCATGACACAACCTACATTAGGGCGACAAGTATCGGCACTTGAAAAAGAGCTCAACGTGGTGCTTTTTGAGCGGGCTGGGCAAGGTTTGATATTGACACCTAATGGTTTGGATCTCGTTGAGCATGTGCGAGCCATGGGTGAGGCCGCTAATAAAGTGTCACTTGCCGCGAGTGGGCAATCGCAAAGCATTGAAGGCTGTGTGTGTATCTCTGCGAGTGAGGTGCATGCTTACTTCTGGTTACCAAAGATAATAAAAAAGCTACGTTGCATCGCACCTAAAATAAATATTGAAATAATCGCAACCAATAAAGTGAGTGATTTGCGACGACGTGAAGCTGATATTGCGATTAGGAACTTTCGCCCTACACACCCTGAGTTAATTGCGCGTAAAATTAAAGATGAACAAGCGCAATTATATGCAACAGCCGATTATATACAGCAACTTAACAAGCCGATTAGCTTGTCGAGTTTAAATCAGGCGGATTTCATTAGCTTTGATAGTTCAGGGTTACTGACTAATGGTTTGAATGAGATGGGTTTAAGTCTAACTAAGGCTAATTTTCCAATTATTAGCGAAAACTTTCTCACTCATTGGCAACTGATAAAACAAGGCTTAGGCATTGGTATTATGCCTATCGACATCGCTGAGAGTGATCCGCTAGTGCTGCAGGTTATGCCAGACTTTCCTGCTATCGAATATCCGGTTTGGTTAACAACACATCGAGAATTGAATAGCAGTCGGCGAGTACGTTTGGTATTTGATTTGTTGGTTGAAGAGCTACAGAAACCCTACCAAGCCGATTAATTTAAGGTGTAGGTGCATGCGTAATTTACACCAAATGAACCTGCACGTTATTAGCAATGAGGAGCTCAATAATGTGTGCATCTGCATTCTTGCCTGTGATCACAATATCGATTTGATCAAGAGTAAATAAGCCTACGCCACCAAAAACACCTACTTTTTCAGACTCTACTAGGGCGACCACTTTATCTGCATATTGCAGCATCTTCTTTTCTTCCATAAAGGTTAAGACAGCTGATTTGGTTAATCCCGCTTCAGTGAGTCCATCGCCACTTACAATTAAGTATCTGCCTTGATAAGCAATATGGGGTTCAGGTGAAACCAGCATATTTTGGCTTTTAATATACTGCCCGCCTAATACTACCAAGTGAGGGTAATTTTGAATGATTAAATAACTTAATAGTGGCAGGTAGTTTGAAAAAACATACACATTGCTATCCAGTAAATATTTGCCCATTAAAAATGGAATCTGTCCTTCACCAACAAAGATATTATCTCTGACTTGGCATATCGCTACCGCTTTATGTGCAATCGCATCTGACTCTTCGTAATTACGGTAATCTGAAATGTTGGGGTAGAAACCACTCATGCCAGCGGAGGCATCAACTGTGGGAGAGAGCATTTTTTCCGCACCATTACGTATTTTTTTTAGCTTACCTTCTTCATCAAGGTCAATAATGTCACGCCTAACCGTTGCTGCAGAGCAATCTGCTATATCAGTTAATTGCTGCACACTGGCAAATGAATGCTCCTGTAAATACGCGATTATTTTATGCTGGCGAGCTTTTGCGGTCATCGTAAAATCCTAACAAGTCGAAATGATGAATTTGATTATAGTTGATTGCTTTTTGTAAGTTTTGCAGTAACTCACATAAATTTTGATTGGATTTGATTACTTTTGGTTGCTATTGATTGAAGCATGGAGGCTGTAACACTTATTTAACAACCCTTCACTATTTGACGTTAATGAGCAGTCGCGTTTTTGACAGAAAATGATTACTTCATATACTCAGCACATAGTTCACAGAGGTATTAACAATGAATGAAAATCTGATCACTAAAGAAACCGTTATTTTGGATTTACAAGCAGATTCAAGAACAGATGCGTTATATAAAATATGTGCGCAACTATTCCTGCTTAAAAAAAGCCAAGATCCGAATGGTCTTTATACAGATATTATCAAACGTGAAGAGATGGTAAGCACTTTCGCTGGCCAGCAGGTTGCCATCCCTCACGTGATCACACTTTCTATATCTGAGCCTACTTTAAGTTTTATTCGTATAAAAAACGAAGACTTTACTTGGGGTGGTGATGACCAAAATGTGCGAATTGTTTTTTTACTCTGTGTACCAATGCGAGATGACTTAAAGAAGTTAAGAGAGTCTCAGTCCTATGTTTTTTCATCCATTGCTCATTTAATGGGTGATAGTGAAATCTTTGATTTATGGCTAAATACAAACGATCAACAACAGATACTTGATAGTCTGAAAAGTGCTTTTAAATCTAATTTAAACCAAATAATAGAGTCTTAGGAGAAGGATTATGCCTGCAAATAATTTAAAGGTTGGCGTGCAGTCAATGGGTCGTTTTTTAAGTGGTATGGTGATGCCAAATATTGGTGCATTTATCGCTTGGGGATTGATTACCGCGTTATTTATTCCAACGGGTTGGTGGCCAAATGAAAGTATGGCTGAACTAGTTGGCCCAATGATTATGTACCTTCTACCACTGTTGATCGGTTATACCGGCGGTAAAATGGTCGGTGGTGAGCGTGGTGCGGTAGCGGGCGCGGTAACGACTATGGGGGTGATTGTTGGTACTGATATCCCTATGTTTATGGGGGCTATGATTGTGGGTCCTTTAGGCGGTTACGCGATTGCTAAATTCGATAAAGTGATAGAAGGTAAAATCAAGCCGGGCTTTGAGATGTTGGTGAATAACTTCTCCTTGGGCATTATTGCTATGCTCACAGCGATAGTTGCTTATATTGTGGTTGGCCCCGTTGTGTCGGTGGTTACGACTGCTTTAGGTGATGGCGTTGCTTGGATTGTAGAGCAATCATTATTGCCACTGGTGTCGATTATTGTTGAACCTGCAAAAATTCTTTTCCTTAATAATGCCATTAACCACGGTGTATTCACTCCACTTGGCGCTGAGCAATCTGCACAGGTTGGTTCGTCTATCTATTACCTTATTGAAACAAACCCGGGTCCTGGTCTAGGTATCTTACTGGCTTATATGTTTTTGGGTAAAGGTACGGCACAAAAATCAGCTTATGGTGCATCTGTTATCCACTTCTTTGGTGGTATCCACGAAATTTACTTCCCATACATTTTAATGAAACCACGTCTAATCATCGCTGTAATCGCAGGTGGTATGGCTGGTGTCGCATTTAATATGATAACGGGTAACGCATTAGTTGGTCCACCATCACCAGGTTCAGTATTTGCACTGATTCTGATGTCTACAAACGGTATGGGTATCTTATTAACATTAGGCTCTATCGCCGTAGCGACTGCCACTTCATTTGCTGTCGCCGCTTTCATTATCCGTAACGACGCGTCTGAAACAGATGATTTAGAAGCCGCATCAGCAGCAGTAGATGCTAATAAAGCGGAATCGAAAGGCCAAGCTCCAGCATTTGCAAACGCTACATCTGCAACCGTTAAATCTATCGTGGTTGCATGTGATGCTGGCATGGGTTCGTCAGCAATGGGCGCAACCGTATTACGCGGGAAAATTGAAAAAGCAGGGTTAGATATTAGTGTCACTAACGCTGCGATTAACGACCTCGCTAACGCTGATATTGTGATTACTCAGCAACAGTTATCTGCTCGTGCCAAAGAGAAGTTACCCGGAGCAAGACACTTAAGTATTGGTAACTTTATGGATGCCAACTTTTATGACGAGTTAGTAGATAGCCTGGCATAAAAGCAATTTAAATAAGTAACGCAAATATAAGGGTGTTAACAGATGGAAACATATTTATACCATCTGTTAACCACCTCCCAAATACTCAAACCTTTATGTTTGAACAATATAAGTTGAATACCTATGTCCTTTTTCAAAAATTTATTCAGTTCAGCAGAGCCTCAAACAGAAACACAAGTTGAGACATTAACACTAGCGCAACCGACTCCTGTTGCTGAAGTAAAAGCAGCAACCAGCATGCTAAGTGTTGCCCCTCAACAAATACACTTACAACAGACAGTTACTAACAAAGAACAAGTTTTAGCGTTAATCGCACAAAGCATGTCTCGATCAGGTTTTATTAACGGTAACTACCTAAACGCATTAATGGAAAGAGAAAACAAAGTCAGTACTTACCTGATTAATGGTGTGGCTATCCCACACGGGGTAAATGAAGCAAAATCTTTAGTGGCCCAAACAGGTGTCATTATTGTACAAGTCCCTGCCGGCATTATTTGGAACGATCAAGGTGATGTCGCGAAATTAATTGTGGGGATTGCAGCCTCTGGTGATGACCATTTAGACCTATTACAAAAATTAACAGCAGTGGTAATGGATGAAGATCTATCTGAACGTTTAGCTAATACCCTAGATGCCAATGAGATCATTGCAGCATTAGGTGCTGAGCCAACAGAGCAGGCACCTGTACAGCAAGATTTTTCCATCACAGCAGATGCAACCGTGGTTGACGAAGCGGGTATGCACGCACGGCCTGCTAGCTTGCTAACCGAGCAAGCGGCTTTCTATGAAGGTACAGAAATTCGTTTACGTAATGGTGAGCGTAGCGCGAATGCCAAATCGATGGCTGCATTATTAACCATGGGCGCAAAGCAAGGCGATGCCATTGTGGTTTCTGCGCAAGGTGAACAAGCACAACTCGCTGTGGATACTTTAGCTGGCCTTATT
>Ga0209395_1000657_pt1 | contig 50026 bp, 55 predicted proteins | sample GOMGulsemesocosm_3_FD_184635 | JGI IMG/M metagenome (GOLD analysis project Ga0209395, IMG submission 184635) | Methane-oxidizing microbial communities from mesocosms in the Gulf of Mexico - GOM9D Gulf of Mexico (SPAdes) (version 2) | ecosystem: Environmental > Aquatic > Marine > Cold seeps... | reverse complement strand
AAGAGAGGGGATTTTCAATGTTGACGAGATCGATAGTCTCTGCGTGTATAATAACCTTATTCCTCTCTTTTGTGCTTTCTTATTTATAGACCTTAATTTAAGACTTTTATTAAAATGCTAACTTAAGCCGTGTATAATTAATTGTTTGTACTCGCCTACTTACGAAAATCCTCGCGGATTTTCTCGTTGGTTTTGTATTTACTAAATTAGTCGTTTAAACGCATAAATTATACACAAACACTATCTGAGGTTAAAAAAAATGAATAGATATAAAACATATGCTATTGCGATTGGAATAATAACATTCCTATTTGCTGGATATTTAATTGCCGACAGTATACTTTTCAACGGAATAAAACCGAGAACCATAAATGAAGATGGTTTCAAAGCAAATTATTTCGCTAAAGATATTGCTCAAAGAAAAGCGTCAGTAATTCTGATAGGCGGTGGACAATGGGGAGATTATTGGGCACAACAATTTGCTAATAAAGAAATGGTCGGATTGTCATTACCCTATACAGGAAAAGAAGGTTTGCCAAAATTACCTGAAGAAATTGATTTAGAATACTTTGAAAATGCTATTAAATGGTTGAGAAAACAACCAGAAGTTGCCCCTAATAAGATAGTTCTTATGGGGGCATCAAGGAATGCAGAATTAGCATTGGTAATTGCCTCCACCTTTCCAGAAATTGTTAGCGGAGTTGTTGCTTATGCACCGAGTTCTGTTTCTTGGTCAAATACTGTGTTGCCTTATAATTCAAACGAATTGAAACCGAGTTGGAAATATAAAGGAGTTGATGTTCCATACATACCAATGGATAAAATTTCTGGAAACGACTCGGATAAAATTAAAATGGGAGAATATTGGAAAAATGGTTTGGCTAAAACGGATTTTGTAAAACAGGCATCTATTAAGGTAGAAAAAATTAATGGCCCCATGCTGCTTTTTTCTGGAAATGACGATAAGGTTTGGCCCTCATCAGTAATGGCTGACATGATAGAACAAAGATTAAAAGAAAATAATTTTAAACATTCTTTTCAGAATATAAAATATGAAAACGCTGGACATTTAATTTCAAACAATCCCGAGGGAAAATCAAGTTTTAGAACTGGAACAATAAATATTAATGGAAAAGACTATGCATATGAATTTGGAGGAACTAATGATGGCGATATAAAAGCCAGAAAAGATGCCAAAAGAAGATTAATGGAATTTATAGAAAAAATATAAAACCGATACAAGGCAGTTGTCAACACCAAGTATAATTAATTGAAAGCGGAATTCCCTACTGGTAATTCACGCGAATTAATTATCTTTCTGCAATTAGCTGGAAGTTCATAACAATACATAAACTGATGCTGCTTATATAAAAATAAAATTGTAAAAAATGAAAGCCTCAATACGCAGAAAATATGGTTCGCCGAATCAAATAAAAATTGAAAATATAGAGAAACCAATTCCCAAAGACAATGAGATCTTAATAAAAGTTCAGGCAACTACAGTCAACAGAACAGATTGCGCAAACCTAACGGCTAAACCATTTATTATGAGATTTGCATTAGGACTATTCAAACCAAGAGAAATAGTAATAGGAACTGATTTTGCAGGAGAAATAATAACATTGGGAAAAGATGTGAATTCATTTAGTATTGGAAACAGGGTTTTTGGATTTAATGATACCGGTTCTAAATCGCAAGCAGAATACATTACAACAACTAAAGAAAACCTCTTTCTTATTCCCGATACAATAGATTACAAAGAAGCAGCGGCTAGTTTAGAAGCAGCTAATTATGCCTACACATTTATCCATAAAGTAGCTATTTTAGCTGGTCAAAAAATTCTAATTATTGGTGCAACTGGTGGAATTGGCTCTGCTCTTTTACAATTTGTAAAACAATATGATGTTAAAATAACGGCAACCTGCAATACGAAAAACATTGAACTCATACAATCTTTGGGAGCTGACAAAATTTACGATTACACCAAAGAAGATTTTACAGATAGTAATGAGACTTATGACTATATATTCGATACCGTAGGTAAAAGTACTTTTGGAAAGTGTAAACCATTATTAAAAGAAAAAGGTATTTATATATCTTCTGAGCTTGGGCCCTATTCTCAAAATATTTTTTATCCTTTAATCACCGCTAGACAAGGTAAAAAAGTAATCTTTCCCATGCCTTATAGCAAACAGAAAACGATACCATATATTAGCACTCTTTTGGAACAAGGAAAATTTAAACCCGTAATAGACAGAGAGTATTCTTTAGAGGACATAGCTAAAGCATATGCATATGTTCTTACTGGAGAAAAAACAGGAAATGTACTAATCAATATTCAATAACAAACTTACAATTGTTTAAAGACAAATCAATAACGAAAATTGTTAGGTATAAAAATGTACATCAAAATGGAATTGATCTAATGATGAACGAAATAGCTTTAGAATTTGATTCAGAAATATTTCCAAAAGCAACAAACGAAATTCCTATTGTTCCTGACCAATATTGGGTTGCTTTAGACAATGGAACAATTATTGGAACTATTGGAGTTCTTGTTATTGATAATGATGTTGGAATTTTGAAAAAAATGATGTTAAAAAAAGAATTTCGCGGCAAAGAGTTTGGAGTCTCAAAAAAACTACTTGAAACCGCTATTGGATGGTGCAAAGAAAATAGTATTTCAAAAATTTATCTTGGTACTATGAGCCAATTTAAAGCGGCACAGTCTTTTTATACAAAAAATGGATTTATACAAATTTCCAAAAGTGAATTGCCCAATAACTTTTTGAATAATCCTTTAGACAATGTCTTTTTTGTAAAAGCATTTAATCATTCAAATTAACGTTAACTAATTTTCTGCTTAAATTCAAAATACGACACCCTAAAAAAAATGAAATTCGAAATAAACCCAGTACACAAATCAGAATACAGAGAGGTTGTAATTATTTGGGAGGCCTCGGTAAGAGCAACGCATCATTTTTTATCGGAAGAAGATATTCAATATTTTAAACCCCTAATCTTAAACACCTATTTAGATGCTGTAGAACTAACATGTATTAGAGATACTGATAAAAATATTATTGGCTTTTTAGGAGTGACTGGACAAAATTTAGAAATGCTATTTATACATCCAGGTCAAAGAGGAAAAAGAATAGGAAAAACATTATTAATGCACGCTATAGATACATTAAAAGTCACTAAAGTGGATGTAAATGAGCAAAACGAACAGGCCGTTGGATTCTATAAACATTTTGGATTTGAAACCATTGGACGTTCTGAATTAGATGCTACAGGAAAACCATATCCAATAGTACATATGGAATTAAATAAAAACTGCGTGTAACATAATCTTAAGAGTAACTACTAATACAGAAAGAAAATTAAGCTAACTTTAGCTGCTAACAAATTAAAAAATGAAAAAGATACTGTTACTATTATTAGTAACAGTATCTATTACTGTCAATTCCCAATCAAACAAAAAAGAAGTTTCGAGAACATGGACCTCTTTTGTTCAAACTATTAAAATAAGCACAAAAACACCAAAGAAATTTAAATTAAGTGCTGATGTAAAAGTTGACACAAACGACAAAAGTAGCTGGGCAGGTTTATGGGTAAGAATTGACACTAAAAATAAAGAGCCAGGTTTTTTTGAAAACATGGGCGATCGTAAAATAACGTTAAATCAATGGAAAAAATACAGTATTGAAGGCACCATAGATCAAAACTCAAAAGCATTAAACTTTGGAGGTTTAACACTTTACAATGGTAAATTCTTTTTTGATAATTTTGAGCTACTTATTGAGGATGGCAATGGAAAAATGCAGCCTTATGTTATTGCGAATTCAAATTTCGAAAAACGAGTAACTAATAATATTATTCCGTCTTGGAACGAAGCAATTATTAGCAATAAAACGGTACGAGTAAAAGAATATAAAATCACCTCAAGTATTGATTCTATTAAAAATGCTTCATTATTAATTACAGGAACTAACATTGATACTCCAAGCACAAAAGCGAGCACCATTAATATAAAGGGGAAATCTCCACAAATTGCAGCGATGGTTTCAATGCTAGAAGATTTAAAAACTAGAGTTAAATACACTGTAATAAATCTAAAAAAGGAACATGTAGACCATTTACATGATGAAAAAGCAAATAGAATTGGAGCTCTAATTATGCATTTGGCTGCGGCTGAAGCGTATTATCAAGTGAACACATTTGAAAATAGAGGTTTTAATGAAAAAGAAAAAAAAGAATGGAAAATTGCACTTGACTTAGGCAAAAAGGCTAGAGATAAATATAAAGGAAAGGATATTGAGCATTATTTAGACATTTACAATCGTGTTAGAAAGAGAACAATTGAAAAGCTCTTAAAAAAAGATGACACTTGGTTTTCTAAAGTAAATGAAGGTAGTTGGGGATCCAATCAATACAAATGGTTTCACGTAATGGAACACCAATCTAGTCATCTCGGTCAAATTTTATTCTTAAAAAAGAGACTTCCTCCTTTAAAAAAAGACATATCACAAATAGAAAAAATTAAAAATTAATTAAAAAGCCACTGAAATTTCAGCGGCTTTTTAAGTTAAAATCTATTATCACCATCGAGCAAATCTCCGATACCTCCTAAAAGACTACCTTCTCCTCTATCGCCTCTACCATTTTGTGGCGCCATTGCCAATACTCTTCCCGCCAACCTGCTAAATGGCAATGATTGTATATATACGGTTCCTGGACCTTGTAGTTTTGCAAAGAACAAACCCTCACCCCCAAAAATTGAGTTTTTAATTCCGCCAACAAATTCAATATCATAGGTTATCGTTTGTGTAAAACCAACAATACACCCAGTATCAACTCTCAAAATCTCTCCCGCTTTTAATACTTTTTTAGACATGGTTCCACCAGCGTGTACAAATCCCATTCCATCTCCTTCCATATTCTGCATAATAAATCCTTCTCCTCCAAACAGACCTCTTCCTAATTTTTTAGAAAACTCAATTCCAATAGAAACACCTTTTGCGGCACATAGAAATGCATCTTTTTGACAAATAAATTTTCCGTTAAACTCTGACAAATCAATAGGGATAATTTTTCCTGGATATGGAGAAGCAAAAGAAACTTGCTTTTTCCCATGACCGCTATTTGTAAAAACGGTCATAAACAAACTCTCTCCTGTCAATAAACGCTTCCCCGCAGAAAAAAGTTTTCCTAGAATCCCTTTATCTTGATTTGTTCCGTCTCCAAAAATAGTATTCATCGCAATACCATCATGCATCATCATAAAACTTCCTGATTCTGCAACAACACTTTCTTGTGGATCCAATTCTATTTCTACGTATTGCATCTCTTCTCCAAAGATTTTGTAATCTATTTCGTGTGCATTCATATTATTAGTGGTTAGTGGTTAGTGAAAACAAAAATAAAGAGCACTAATCCAACGATGCTTTCTTATCTTATATTTTAACTATTAGTTGACAAAACATTAAAATGTTACAAAAATTAACCTTTCACTTTAATACTCCATTCATATATAAATTCAGAAACCAAATCTCCACCTGTATCAAAACCTTTTGTTTTTAAATGTATGATTTGCCCTTCTCCAGTATCTATAGATTTCTGAATAGTCTCTTTTATAATGTTTCCGTCATTACATTCAAAGACAATTTTACCTGTTGCTTTTTTTTTAAACCGTCCTTCTTGATGGGTTACCAACATGGATACTTTTCTGCTCGATTTTTTTATTTCTTGCATTACTAAGATTCCACTAGCAAATTCAGAAGCCATTCCTTGAACTGCCCAATACAAAGAATTAAACGGGTTTTGATTGATCCATCGATGTCTAACTTTCACGGTCGATTTTTTATCTGAAATTGACTGTACTCTAACTCCACAAAAATAGGCAGACGGCAACTTAAAAAGCATAAATAAGTTAATCTTACGAGGTGTAATTTTCATTTTTTACGAATTTATTTACAAAACAAACAAACGAAATGTTAAAATTATTAATCAATCACAAATGCAACCAAAACACAACAATCCCTTTATTTACAAGCAATATAACAATAAAAAAGCAATAATCAAAAGAATAATAAATGTTAAATTTAAAAAAATATAGTACTTTGTTTTGCATAGTACCTTTTTTTATACATATATTTGCATAGTCAAGTAGTATATAAAAATATAATCATGAGTAGAAATAACGAAAACACAAATGCTTTTTTAATTCACATATCCGCATTTTCTGGGTATTTAATTCCATTTGGAAGCATTATAGTTCCATTAGTATTATGGCAAACAATGAAAGACAAAAGTCGTTTTTTAGATGAACAAGGAAAAGAGGCTGTGAACTTTAATATCAGTTATGCACTATATATTTTCATATTAGGCTTGTCAATAATACCGTTTGCTTTTAGCTCTTTTTTTAGACATATACGTCATTACAATGATTTTGATTTCAATTTCAATTTTAGCGATGGAAGTGGTTTATTTGGATTCCTTGGAATTGGGGCATTAATTACACTTATAGGTTTATTAAAAATTGCTTTGATCATTATTGCGGCAATGAAATCTAAAGAGGGAGAGAATTACAAATACCCTCTTACCATAAAATTTATTAAATAACACGTATAAAACTCTTTATATGAAGATAGAAAACACAAAAGCACAAATGAGAAAAGGAGTTTTAGAATTCTGCATCTTATCCATATTAAAACATGGAGATGCCTATACATCTGAAATTCTAGAGACCTTAAAGAGTGCAGAAATGATTGTCGTAGAGGGCACTATTTACCCCTTACTAACACGATTAAAAAACGCTGGGCTGTTAACTTACCGTTGGGAAGAATCTACTTCTGGGCCACCAAGAAAATATTATGTATTAACAGAAAATGGAGCAATGTTCTCTAAAGAACTAGATAAAACCTGGGGAAACCTAGTAACAGCAGTAAACCAAATAACAAGTAAAAAAACAACATAATGAATAAGACAATAAACATAAATTTAGGAGGATTCTTTTTCCATATAGATGAGATTGCTTTTCAGAAATTAAGAAGATATTTAGATTCCATTTCAAGGTCTTTAAGTGATGATCCTCAAGGGAAAAACGAAATTATATCAGACATAGAAGCTCGTATTAGTGAATTGCTATCTGAAAAAATCACGGATGCACGTCAAGTAGTTAACGAAAGTGATATCGATGAGGTGATTAAAGTGATGGGGCAACCTGAAGACTATGCGGATGCAGAAGAAGGGTATGCCAATGAAAGTTATAGTTACCAACGAAAAACTAGAGCTACAGGTAAAAAGCTATACAGAGATGGTGATGATAAATTCTTAGGAGGTGTTGCTTCTGGTATTGCACATTATTTTGACATAGATACTGTTTGGATACGTTTGGCATTTATTTTATTAGCTTTTTCAGGGTTTAGTATCATAACATATATTATTCTTTGGATTGTAATTCCGCAAGCAGAAACAACTGCCGAGAAATTACAAATGGAGGGAGAAGCTGTGAATATTGATAACATCGAAAAAAAAATTCGTGAAGAATTTACCAACGTAACAGAATCCATAAAAAATAGCGCTAGCGAAGTTTCTGGGAAAATTAAAGATGGCGCGAATGATGTGAGTCAAAAAGTAAACCAAGGATTTAAAAAAGGAAGCAAAAAAGCAAAGTCCGGTTTGCAAGATTTTTTAGACACTCTAGGCACAATAATTCTAACAATATTTAAAGTAATTGGAAAGTTTATTGGAGTGATTCTAATGTTTGTTGCCGCAGTCACATTAATTGCTTTAGTAATCTCTGCCTTTTCAATTGGTAGTTTAGAATTTATTGGTTTGGATAATGACATTGTTATGTACCCTCCATTTTTCTATGATTCTATAATGCCGCATTGGCTGTTAGCAGTTGCTACAATTTTAGTTATCGGAATTCCTTTCTTAATCTTATTTGTATTAGGATTGCGAATCTTATCGAGTAATGTAAAACAATTTAGCAAGGTTACCTCGTTAACCTTATTAGGTATCTGGCTTGCCGCACTATTGTCTTTAATATTTACTGGTATTGAATTTGGTGCTACCAAAGCAACGAGCGGTTATAAAATAGAAAAAGTAGCCATACCAACTATTGCAAATGACACCTTAACTATTAAAATGGTTAAAAATGATGACATTCAATTTGAATATAATCATAGAAGAAATTTCGACTTAGACATTATTTTCATTAATGATATTAAGAAAATTTACTCGAATGATATCAGAATTGATGTTGACAAAAGCACAACTGGAGAAGCATATTTACAGATAAGAAAAGAATCTGAAGGCAAAAATAGAAGAAAAGCAAATGGTAATGCTGAAGACATTTCTTATTCGTATAATCTACAAAACAATGAAATACTTTTAGACAATCATTTTTTAAGCAAATACAAAAATGCCTTTAAAGATGAAGATATCTATATCACATTGTTTATTCCAGAAGGAATTACAGTGTATTTTGACAACTCAACAAGAAGGTATTTGAGAAGCATAGAAAACACAACAGGCACCTATGATAGAGATATGGCAAAACATTATTTTGTTATGACAGATGATGGTTTACACAGCCAAGAGTTAAAGGTATTAGAAGAATTAGATGAAGTTGACGAATAACAATTCATCAATAAAAATCAACAATTGAGTAACCTAAATTCGTTTCAAAGCGTCTATTATAAGACATTTGAACTTTAAAATAAAAATTATGAAAACACTAATCACCAAAGCATTCGCATTATTATTTATTGCAATCGTTTCTACATCTTGTATGTTAGATGGGTTAAACTCGGTAAGCGGTAACAGAAATGTAGTAACAGAAACAAGAGACATTCATGACCATTTTGACCGCGTAAAAGTTGGCCAGGGAATTGAACTATACATTACGCAAGATTCTAAAACATCTCTAGTAGTGAAAGCTGATGAAAATTTACAACGCTTAATTAGAACAGAAGTTAAAAATGGCGTTTTAGTAATTTCATCAAAGCGTAATATTCGAAGAGCAAAATCTAAAAGAGTATACCTATCTGCACCAACAATAAACGGTATTAAAGCCACAAGCGGTAGTGATGTTGTTACAGAAGGTGTAATTACAGCTGATATTTTTGACGCCAGTACAAGTAGCGGTGCCGATGCAAGAATAGAAGTAAATGCAGACACTGTAAACACAAGCTCTTCAAGTGGAGCAGACTTAAGAATAACAGGAAAAGCAAATTATCACACTGCAAAAGCATCTAGTGGAGCATCTATAAGCGCTTACGGTTTAGAAAGTAAAAATGCCACCGTTAAAGTTAGTAGTGGTGCAAATATTGATATTCATGCATCAACATCTATTACAGCAAAAGCAAGCAGTGGTGGCGATATTGATTACAAAGGAAATCCTAAAAAAGTAGATAAAAAGAAATCTTCTGGAGGAAGTATTTCTTCTCACTAAAACTATTGCTAAAAATTTGCACTCATGATTAAGTTTATACTATATATTGTTACTCTATTGATGACCTACTTTGCAATTGGGCAAATCAATGAAATACCAGAATACAAACCAACTGATATAAAATTACACAATGAAATTTTAAAGATGGACACGAAGTACTTTAACGCCTACAATAGTTGTGATATCAAAACACAGGCAGAGATATATGACGAAGAGCTTGAATTTTTTCACGACAAAGGTGGACTATCGACTTCTAAAAGTGACATTTTAAAATCATTGGAAAAAAATATTTGCGGAAAAGTAACAAGAACTTTGATAAAAGGAAGCGTAGAAGTATATCCAATCAAAGAGTACGGAGCTGTTCAAATTGGGTATCATAAATTTTTTAACAAAGAAGAACCCAATGCAAAATCGATCCCTAGTAAATTTATTGTAATTTGGAAAAACAAAAATAATAGTTGGAAAATTACGAAAGTAATTAGCCTTCATAATTAATATATTTAAAATTCTATATTAAGGATCTTCAGCCTTAATAATAGTACTAATACTTGGTTTTATTAGTTTACTTGCAAGAGTCATATTATTCATTTAATATGGCTTTTGCCTTTTTTATCAATCTCTTAACACAAAAAAACGAACTAGTACACTAAATTTACATCATATAAAAATCAAACCTATCATGAAAAAAATAATTACTTCTTCAATTTTTATTGTCTGCTTAATAGTTAGCAGTCAGGCAAATGCACAATTTGAGCATGCTATAAAACTACCTGCAGCAAGCCCAAAAGCAAAAGTTTACCAACAAATTGGCATCACTGATATGGCTATATCATACCACAGACCTTTAGCAAAAGGAAGAGAAATTTTCGGTAAATTAATTCCATTTGGTAAAATATGGAGAGCTGGAGCAGATGAAAATACTGTCATTAAATTTTCAACGGATGTCACCATAGATGGAAAAATTGTTAAAGCTGGCGCTTACGGTTTACATGCAATTCCAACTAAAGAAAGTTGGACTATTATTTTAAATAAAGAAACGAAAGCATGGGGAAGTTATTTCTACAAAAAAGAAAAAGATGTACTACGTTTTAAGGCAACTCCAAAAACAGCAGCACATCAAGAAGCAATGACTTTTAACTTTACACAGGTTACTGCCAATAAAGTAAGTGTTGAGCTAAGATGGGCAACAACGAATGTTAGTTTTGATGTCCATGTAAATTCAACTGACTTGGTAAACGAAAACATTAAGAGTCAATTAAATTCACTTCCTTGGTGGGGTTGGACAGGACTGTACAATGCTGCACAGTACAACTTAAACAACAATGTACATTTAGACGATGCTATAGCTTGGGTTGATAGATCTATTAAAAACAATAAAAACTTTAACAACCTTTCTCTAAAAGCTCAAATTTTAGAAAAACAAGGTAATAAAGCAGCTGCCGACAAATTACATAATGAAGCACTAAAAGTTGGCACAGCTAGAGAATTACAAAGAGCTGCATTTTTTAAATTCAGAGCGAAAGAAAATACCGCAGGTATTGACATCTTAAAGAATGCAATTAAAAACGCACCTAACAATTATCAATCTTTTGCTGTTGTGGCCTGGGGTTACGAGCAGGTAAAAGACAGTAAATCTGCTAAAAAGATGTATAAAAAAGCATTAAGAATGGCACCTACTGATAAAAAAGAAGCGATTCAAAAAGCAATGGATAAATTAAAATAATCCATTTCATTTAATTTCTAATACGTACATTTGAGTATCCACTTGAATGTACGTGTTTTTTTATGCAGAAATTTAAAACTATTATTTTCCTATTTCTAGTAAGCCTGCCCCCCATTACACTCCACTCTCAAAATCAAACGTTACCCAAAAATTTCGTTTACCTTGCAGAGATAGATGCATCAATAAAATCTGAATTAAGATACATTTCTAGCAATAATTTTATTGGAAAACCAATTGACGGCTATATAAACAATATTATAATTGTTTCAAAACCTACGGCGCGATCCCTTAAAAAGATACAAGAAAAACTAATGCAATTTAATTTAAGTTTAAAAGTATTTGATGCCTACAGACCGCAACAAGCTGTTGATCATTTTGTTCGTTGGGCGAAAGTATTGAATGACACATTAATGAAGCAGCTATACTATCCAGCAGTTCCTAAAAATAAACTTTTTGAACTCGGTTATATCGCTTCAAAATCTGGTCATACTAGAGGTAGTACTGTAGACTTAACGATTATTGACTTAGCTACTGAAAAAGAATTGGATATGGGAAGCCCCTATGATTATTTTGGAACAGTATCTCACCCAATGCAAAAGAACCTCACTAAAGTTCAAAGAGCAAATCGGTTGTTACTTCGCAACTTAATGTTATCAAACGGATTTAAACCTTATGAAAATGAATGGTGGCATTTTACATTAACAAACGAACCTTTTCCGAAGACCTATTTTAATTACCCCATCAAATAATTAAGTTTAACAAAATCTAAACTACGGTTAAAAATTTCGGTATTATATTTGCAGACAAGAAATTATACTATTTCAACATGAGTTTTAGACAAAACATATTTTCAATATTCAGTTTTCTTTTTATTTCAATCGCATCTCTTAACGCACAAGAAGATAAAATTGGAAAAAAGAAAACAATAAAAATAAATGCTAAAACAACCCCTATAAAAGCGGCTACACTATTAGATATAAACGCTACAAATGGCTTTAAAAACGCTTACAAAAACACACAATCTAAGTACAAAAAAATTGCAGCAGAAAAAGCATTATTGAACAAGGGTATAATTACTCCTGAAATGCTAAAAAACCAACAGCTAAAGAAAAATCTCGAGAGAGGAAATTTAAAAATACCAATGATTGATAAAGATCTTGGCAGTTTTAAAACAAAATCTAAAAATATAAATATAATGAGCTCCGATTTTGGTAGTATAGATGGAGATGTCATTTCAATTTATAAAAATGGTAAACTTATTATTGACAGATACACTTTAGACAGTAAGTTAAGAACATTTAAAATCCCACTTTCTATTGGTTTTAATAGAATAGATATTATTGCAGATGACGAAGGCTCACTTAGGCCAAATACGGGGCACTTTAAAATCTATGATGATTTTAAACATACCTTTAAATCTGACCTCTGGTTTCTTGCCAAAGGAGCAAAAGTTACCGCAATGATTATTAGAGATAAATAATCTCTCTTTTTCTTATAAAAACCCTTTTATTACATTTAAAAAACAACTATTTTTGCAGTTAGCATTAATTTTACACTTTACGTACTGCGTAATTTTAACAACGAATAATAATGAAGAAAATCACCAAAGAAACTTATATCAATTGGTATAAAGACATGCTATTCTGGAGGAAATTTGAGGACAAATTAGCTGCCGTTTATATTCAACAAAAAGTAAGAGGTTTTTTACACTTATATAACGGACAAGAAGCTGTACTAGCAGGTTCTTTACACGCAATGGAACTTGGTAAAGACAAAATGATTACAGCCTATCGTAATCACGTGCAACCAATAGGAATGGGAGTTGACCCTAAGGCTGTTATGGCAGAACTATATGGAAAAGTCACTGGTACTTCTAAAGGTATGGGTGGATCTATGCATATCTTTTCTAAAGAAAAGGGATTTTATGGTGGACACGGAATTGTAGGTGGTCAAATTCCATTAGGAGCAGGTATTGCTTTTGGTGATAAATATGCTGGTAATGATGGTGTTACATTAACCTACTTTGGAGATGGAGCTGCAAGACAAGGGTCTTTACATGAAACCTTTAATATGGCAATGCTTTGGAAACTTCCTGTAGTATTTATTGTAGAGAACAATGGATATGCGATGGGAACTTCAGTTGAAAGAACAGCCAACCATACAGATATTTGGAAATTAGGATTAGGATATGAAATGCCTTGTGGACCTGTTGATGGAATGAATCCTATTAAGGTTGCTGAAGCAGTTGATGAAGCCATTCAAAGAGCTCGTCGCGGTGATGGACCGACTTTCTTAGAAATGAAAACATATCGTTACAGAGGGCACTCAATGTCTGATGCACAACACTATAGAACGAAAGATGAAGTTGAAGAGTACAAAAAAATAGACCCTATTACGCAAGTTTTAGATGTCATAAAAGAAAAAAATTACGCTACCGATGCTGAGATTGAAACAATCAAGCAAGAGGTAAAAGACTTGGTAACTGAATGTGAGAAATTCGCCGACGAATCTCCATATCCACCAGTAAGTCAATTACACGATATCGTATACGAACAAGAAGATTATCCTTTTATCAGATAGATTATGGCAATAGTAGTAAACATGCCGCGTTTAAGCGACACAATGGAAGAAGGCGTTGTAGCAAAATGGTTAATAAATATTGGAGATTCAATTGAAGAAGGTGATATTTTAGCCGAAATTGAAACAGACAAAGCAACCATGGAATTCGAATCTTTTAACGAAGGTACGTTATTACATATTGGTGTTCAAGAAGGAGAAAGTGCTCCTGTTGACACACTTTTAGCTATTATTGGTGATAAAGGTGAAGATATTTCTGGGTTATTAAATGGTGCTACTGCTGCAACAGAAAGTACTACTACTGAATCAGAAACTCCAGCAAAAGAAACCAACAAAACAGAAGCTGCAGTAATTCCTGAAGGAGCATTGATTATAACAATGCCTCGTTTAAGTGATACAATGACTGATGGGACTGTTGCTGCCTGGTTGAAAAATGTTGGAGATACTATTGAAGAAGGAGATATTTTAGCTGAGATTGAAACTGATAAAGCAACGATGGAGTTTGAATCTTTTAACGAAGGAACTTTATTACATATTGGTGTTCAAGAAGGTGAAAGCGCACCTGTTGATTCGCTTTTAGCAATCATTGGTACTAAAGGAACAGATGTTACTGCGTTGGTTACTGCACAAAAAGCAGGAACCTTAGCTACACCTTCAGAAGAAAAAATTGAAACACCAAAAGAAGAAGTAAAATCAGTAGAAGCTGCTCCAAAAAAAGCAACAGAAACTACTGTAACAACTAGTGGAGGACGAATTTTAGCTTCTCCATTGGCAAAGAAAATTGCAAGCGACAAGGGAATTAAGCTAACCGATTTAAAAGGTTCTGGTGACAATGGTAGAATCATCAAAAAAGATGTTGAAAACTACACTGCTCCAGTTGCTGCTCCAGTTCAAGCAGCTGCTAGTGTTACTCCTGTAACAAATTTTGCAATTGCAGGTGAAGAAAGTACCTCGGAAGTTAAAAATTCTCAAATGCGTAAAGCCATCGCTAAAGCATTAGGAAATTCTAAATTCTCTGCACCTCATTTCTATTTAAACATAGAAGTTGATATGGAGAACGCCATGGCTTCTCGTAAAATGATCAATGCAATTCCAGACACTAGAGTCTCATTTAATGATATGGTTGTAAAAGCATGTGCAATGGCTTTAAAAAAGCATCCACAAGTAAATACAAGCTGGACAGATAATACAACCTTATTCCACAGTCATATTAACGTAGGTGTTGCTGTTGCTGTAGACGAAGGATTAGTGGTTCCTGTTGTAAAACATACCGATGCATTGAGCTTAACTCAAATAGGATTCACTGTAAAGGACTTAGCTGGTAAAGCTAGAAATAAGAAAATTTCTCCTGCAGAAATGCAAGGAAGCACATTTACCGTTTCTAACTTAGGAATGTTTGGTATAGAAAGTTTTACGTCTATTATCAATCAACCAAACTCAGCCATTTTATCAGTAGGTGCTATTGTTGAAAAACCCGTAGTTAAGAACAGTCAAATTGTTGTTGGTAACACCATGAAACTTACCTTGGCCTGTGATCACAGAACTGTTGATGGCGCTGTAGGTGCTCAATTCTTACAAACATTAAAAACATTTTTAGAAAATCCAGTTACCATGTTGGCTTAGTATTTTTTATAAAATATATAACACAAAAAGCTTGAGGTAATTCTCAAGCTTTTTTTATTTTTACCTAAGATGGAAGAAAAACTTAAAAACCCTGTTTGGGCCTCGCTTTGTGAAACGCACCGTTCTTTTTCACTTGACTATGAAGGTGTAAAGTTTTACAACCCTAATATTTGCCCATTTGGAGCATTTACAGATGCAGCCAAAACGGCCAACGCATTAAATGCATATGCAAAACTAACAGATAGTTTTTTTTTAGTTAGTGAAAATGAAACACCAACTTTTGATGACAACTTTGTAATTCTAGATCATAAAATTGAAGGCTGTCAAATGGTTTTAGAAAATTTTCTTGAAGTTGACATCTCTGAAAATATTATTCCTTTAACAAAAAAACACCAAGAAGAAATTCACAATCTCATTTGGTTGGTTATGCCTGGGTATTATCAAATGAGAAGTCTTGAAATGGGAAATTATTTTGGAATCTTCAAAGACCAAAAACTTGTGGCGGTCTCTGGACAACGTATGCAAACCGACAATTGGATAGAGATAAGCGCTATTGTCACACACCCAGATTATACCCGTAGAGGGTTTGCTAAACAATTAACAGCACATGTAACCAAAGAAATTTTAAACGACAATAAACACCCTATTTTGCATACCACAAAAGGAAATGCAGCCATTGGACTCTATGAATCTCTAGGCTTTAAACGAACCAGAGAAATGAATTGGTGGTATTTTCATAAAAAATAAAAAAGCCTCGAGAAATTCTCGAGGCTTTTTTATTTTCAGAAATAAACTATTGCTTCGTCATAGTCACGGTCATTTTAGTAATCATTTCTTGTCCTTGTACCGTCATAGTCATATTTATATTTGAATGTAACTGCACACCAGAATTTCTATCTACTTTCATATCTCCACTAATAGTTCCTTCTGCCATTCCTCCTACTTTACCAGAAACATCTAATAAAACAAGTTCTTTTGTAATTGATTTCACTTTATATACAAAGTTCATATTCATTCCTTGATTAGATTTAGTCATTGTCCATGTATCACCAACTCTAACTACTTTTTTAGGGTAAACGACATTACTAGATTGTTTCGTTAAATCTTGAGCACCTGGAATATTAGGTTCAACTGTTGTCTCAGAAACTTCTCCTAAATTATTTCCTTTCACCGTTAACACTACTGATAACATTGGCCCAATTTGCGCTTTCATCGCCTGACCTCCAGCATCTAATTCTTGTTCACTTTTAGAAGAATCATAACTCATGTTATTTCCTCCCTGACTCATGTCCATAGAAATCTGAGATATCTTCATCTTACTCACATAATTCTCTCCAGTCACACTTGTAATTTCTTGATTCATTACCATGCTCATATCCATAGACATCATCGTCCCCATATCTTGAGCCATTTTCATATTCATAGTGTAAGAATCCCCTTTTTTATAATTTAACCTAAGTAAGACAGACTCTTGAGCCGCAACGTTCATGGCAAATGCCATAACAAATAAAATAAGTACTTTTTTCATGTTTGTTTTTAAATTGATTTAGCCCCAAAGATACTATCATTTTATTTCTTTAAAAATCAAATCGATAATTAATTTTCAAGGCAATTCCCCAATTCTTTCTCCTAAAATTTTGAGAAAAATTATCTGAAACAACCAGATATACATATGATAACGGTTTGTACTCCCATTGCAAACGGCTATTTACATTAAAATTATCTTGCTGCGTATTATACTGCACATAACTTGTCCAATTTAAACGGTTGTTAAAAAATACTTCTCCTGTAAAACGGGTTAAATGAAAGGTTTCTTTTCCCAATTCATTTAAATCAATAGCGTTTACATCATACGATACTTCAAAATTAGCAAAAGGCAATAATTGGTAATTTATATAGACACCAGCCGCCGCCCTAGTTCCATGATAGTAATTTCCTTTTTGCACATTAACCCGATACCTAAATCGCTGGTTATTCGCAGAGTTATAACCCAATTTTAATAGCCCAAATTGATAGTTTCCTGGTAAGAGAGAATTGCCATTACCCAAGGGATCAAATCCATATTTTAAAGCAACAACATCATAGGTATATACATAATAAATTGCTGATAAATCCTTAAAAAAAACAGCCGAATTAAAAAAATGAGAAGATTGCGTCAGATTTCCTGAGGCGTCTAAATACATATTGTTTCTATAATTGACATATCGAATAGAGTTTACGCTTTTTGAATTTTCATAAAACTTCTGATACTCCACTCCGGCGGTTGTTTGAGTAAATCCCTCTCTAACAACATGGTTATTTATAGCATCAAAATTATACAACCTTGGTGTAAACCCGACATCAGTAATATAGTTTCTTTCAACTTTTTTAACAGAAGCATTCCATGCTAGCCCTCTTTTATTATACCAAACTCCCATATTATAAAAACCGTTATCCCCAGATAGCCCATCCGTAAAACTTTGACCAACATTTGCCACCCCAATCCATTTATTATTGGCTGATTTAAAATTTACATTGATACCAGCAACCCTATTGTAGTCCTCTTGTAAACTGACACCATTTGTTTCCTGTCGATTTACTAAATATCCTGTAGTTGTAAAGTTCTTGGATAGTTGTTGTTCTGCAACGACAACACCAAAATTTTGAGGATGTAAATCTCCTTCTTTACCTGTCTGAACATTTAACAAACCTATTCTTGTTTTTGCTGATAGGTTCCCTGAGAGTTTTACGCCAAATTTTATTGGACTACTAGCCCCGATTCGTCTTGAATAAAATGGATTTACTCCAGGAACTCCTAGGTTTGAAAACAAGTCGGAATTTTCAAGAAAAAAATTACGTCTTTCAGGAAAATTCACCGCAAAACGTGTTAAGTTCGTTACCTGTTGATCGACATCTATTTGCGAAAAATCTGGATTAATGGCTGCATCCAACTTTAAAGAAGATGTCAAGTTGTATTGCAGATCTAAACTAGGCTTAGAGGTAGTCTGTTCATTGTCTCTTTCTATTTCCTTCTGGTAGCTCGTAGTTACTGAAGGTATTGCTGTAAAACGCGATGTAGAAGTTTTTGGTAAATTTTCTATAATAAATTTCTCAGTAAAACGAAGGTCTAAATTCGCATAATTTCTTTTTACATTTTTAAAAACAGTCCAAGAATTATTTTTTATATCTCTCACATAAAACTGAATTCCAAAAGTAGCATTGTTCGCATTATAGTTCAAAGCTTTTAACGGAATCGCTAGTTCATACTGTTTTTTATTTCCGTTTAATACCGCCTTAGATTGCCATATTGCATTCCAACTAAAACTCAAATTATAATTTTCGTTACTTCTACCAACCAATCCATCAGTTTGGTTTCCCAACGAATTTACAGCGAAGAAATACCCATTCTGTTGTTGATTCTGGGTATCAAGAATCATAATAAAAGCATCACTAAATGCAATTGACACATCTCTTTTTAAGGTACCGACTTGTGTTTTAGGAGTCGAATCATTGTAGGTAGCACTCACATACAAAAACTCTCTATTATGAAATAATTTTACAACTGTTTGGTTTGTAGCCAAGCCAACATCCGTTGGTAAGTAGTTATAGAAACCTGTATGCTTTTCTAATTGACTCCAAATTGGCTCATCAAATTGGCCGTCAATTGTAATTTTGGTATCCACATACTTAATTGTAGATATTTGAGAAGATACAGTTGAACTTACAGATACAAACAAGAATAGGATAATGTACCTCATTTTATTTGTTTTTTCCATCATCAATTCTAGTTGCTGTTTTACTAATAATCTTCCATCCTTGCGCTGTTTTCTTCAACAGAAATAAATCAATGTACACCCATTTACGTTTTGGAATAGCGATTTTCACTTTTGCTGTGGCAATATCTTTAATAACTTCAATAGCCAATATTTGGGTATATCGCCCATTAAATTCGCCCGTTTTTCTACTTTTAAAAAAGTTTGTATATTCTTTCGGCGTATATCTTTTAAAACCATCACGTCCAGAAAGATAAAGAGTAGCATTTTTTGTAAAAGCACTTTGTATTAATTCAAGCTTATTATATGAACTTCCATCCATATACTTTTTTAACGTGCTCTCAATTAAAGAAGTTTCTGATTGTGCATGGGCCAATTGCAAGGCAAATAACATTACAACGAGTACTCGTGATTTTTTCATGATTCTTAATTTAGATTTTCAACAAATCTATTTATGGAATCATAAAAAACAGTGATGCATTATAATTGAGGTCTCCGAAATTATAATTCTGGAGTAGAAACTAAGATAGCTGCTGCTTATATTCTGATGGCGTTTTTCCCGTTACCTTTTTAAAGGTGGCATAGAAAGTAGATTTAGAGCTAAAGCCAGCTTCGAAACCAATTGCTTCTAAGGTAAATTGATTCTTTTCTTTTATCAATTTTTTGGCGTCCTCAATACGGCATTCATTTATGAATGATGCAAAACTTTTCCCTAAGTTATCATTTAATAATTGCGATAGTTTATGAGGTGATATCGTTAAAAATTTGGCGATATCTTTTAATTTAATATTGGTGTTTTTATGAAATTGCTCTTTATTCATTGCTTCATACAACTGGGCGATTAATCCTTCGGCTTCATTTTTTTTAATCTTTTTTGTTTCATATTTTTTAGGGATCTCTTTAAAAATAGTTTCTCTATTTTTCTTAAACATAAAGAAGAAAAATAACCCATAAAAAACAAACGAAAAAGTTAGCGTCCCTACCAAATAGAACCAGAAATAGCCAATCAGATAAGATAAGTAAATCAATAAATTACCAATAAAAACAGCAACCAACCACAATTCTGAAGTTGTACATTCAGAATTTCTATCAAGTATTTTTTTATAAATGTGTCGTAAAACAACTCCAGAGCACACTATATAAACTCCCCATACAGCATAAATAGCCATTACAAAACTTCTCCAAAAATCGATGTTCGTTCTATATGGTTTAATAAGTCCTACAAAAACAACTATTAGGAAGAGTAAAAAAACATGAACCTTCCATGAAGTAGGAATTTTTTTTCTATTCTCTACTGAAGACTTTAAGTAATAGAATAAGGATACCCCAATTAAGAAACAGGCAGAAAGTCCAATTTGCATTATTAATAAATCTTTCGTTTCACTAAATAGTGAATACACCGATTTACCAATTCTAATAGTCAACATAAACACTAAAAAACCAAATAGTGTATTTTGCGTGCGTTTTCGTTTTTCAAAAAACAAAAAATAAAGACTCACTAATAAACCGTTAAAGACCCCTAGTGAGCACAAGAAAAATAAAATTGGATTGTCAAAAGTCATTTTATAGTTGCTTAAACATTTTCAAAAATAACAAAAAAACGCTCGGAATTTCCGAGCGTTTTGTTAATCTATTTATTTTTTTTTAGAAATCTTGATTTACATCCCAAGCTTCCAGCGTTTCTTTTAAGGTTTTGATAAACATTCCTCCCAAAGCTCCATTTACAACTCTGTGGTCATAGGAGTGAGAAACAAACATTTTTTGCCTGATTCCGATAAAATCTCCATCTGGAGTTTCAATTACGGCAGGTACTTTACGAATCGCCCCTAATGCTAAAATGGCAACTTGTGGCTGATTGATAATAGGCGTACCCATTACAGAACCAAAACTACCAACATTAGTAACTGTATAGGTTCCTCCTTGAATATCGTCTGGTTTTAATTTATTTGCTCTTGCTCGCGTCGCTAAATCATTTACCGCTTTGGTCATACCAACCAAATTTAATTGATCTGCATTTTTAATAACCGGTACAATCAAGTTCCCATCAGGTAAGGCTGCTGCCATCCCTAAATTAATATTCTTTTTCTTTATAATAGTATCACCACTAATAGCGATATTGATCATTGGATATTTCTTAATTGTAGATGCAATAGCATGCATTAAGATAGGGGTAAACGTTAATTTCTCCCCTTCTCTTTTCAAGAATCCGTCTTTTACTTTTGTTCTCCACTTTACAATATTGGTAACATCAATTTCAATAAACGATTGAACATGCGCAGAAGTTTGAACTGAATCTACCATGTGCTTGGCAATCAATTTCCCCATTCTACTCATTTCTATCACCTCATCTTCTCCATTTACAGAAACGGGTACTGCTTTTGGAGCCTCCTTTTTAACTGGAGCTTTTGTTACCACTTTCGGTTGTTCAACAACCTGAGGTGCATTTCCTCTATTTTCTATATATGATAAAATATCACTTTTTGTAACTCTTTCATCTTTACCAGAACCTGAAATCGCTTCTAATTCTGACATTGAAATACCTTCGGTTTGCGCAATATTTCTAACCAAAGGCGAATAAAACTTTCCACTTTCAGACGTTTTTGAAATTGGAGTATTTACAGCTTCAACAGTTTGTGCTACTTCTTTTTCTATTACTTCTACTGGAGTTACAGCCTTTTCGCTAGTTTTCGTTTCTACAACAGCGCTTCCTTCAGTTTCTATCACAGCAATTACTGCTCCAACAGCCACAACTTCATCTTTTTCAAAGAGAATCTCAACAAGTGTTCCTTCCACTTCACTAGGCACTTCAGAATCTACCTTATCAGTAGCAATTTCTACAATTGCTTCATCCATTTCAATGGTTTCTCCTACTTCTTTTAACCAAGATGTAATCGTTGCTTCTGCAACACTTTCTCCCATTTTAGGTAACTTCAATTCGAATCTAGCCATTATCTATGTGTTTTGTGGATTGCGAAAGTACTAAAAATCGATGGTTTTTCATCACTAAAAACACTAAAATATAATTCTCAATAATTACATAATTTACATTATCAATAACAAAACTTATGTAATCCGACTTATTTCGACATAAAACACAGGAAATAGCCATATTTTTTACTATATCAATAAATTAATTATTTCCGCGTTCAACTATCTTTAATCTTTCTTTTGCTCTTTTTAATGCCCTAGCTGCTCTACTAACATCCTCTCTAGCACTGTTTACATCATTATATTTAAAGCCTGAATTAGAATGTTTCGTTATTAATTTCTGCAACTCCACGCCTAAAGCTTTTACTTTTCTATACGCTGAGTTTGACACTTCATTTTTATAAAGAAACATCTTTAACGTGCTATTCGTTAGTTTGCATTCAAAGACTACAGAACCATTTCCTTCTTCAGACCAAACATAATTCTTCCCGGATATTTTTAAACCATACCCTTTTAGTCTTTTAGATAAAAGCTCTTGAATTTTTTTTCTTTTTGTTCCTTGAAATTTTGACGTAAATTTATAAGAATCATCTGAATTAGAAACACTTGTCGTATTACTAATGCTAGTAGTAATACTAGTATGATTGCTCCCTGAAAAATTAGTAGTAGGTGGTGTTGGTGTCTTTGGGGTTCCTTGTGCATTGCCTGTAAATACTAAAGCAAGCATGCATGCAAAAATTAAATAAGTAGTCTTCATTCTATATGTTTTTAAATTATTAGACTACAAATATAGATGGTGATTTTAATAAAAAAGAACAAATAACAGTCGTTAACTTACCATTAACCAACTACATATCCATTTTTAATTCTAAACCAATACTTCGAATACTTTCTATAGAAATACGCGAATCTTCTTTGAAATACTTGCGCAATCTACTTATAAAAACATCCATACTTCTTCCAGAAAAGAAATCATCGTTTTTCCAAACCGCATTTAATATTTCCTCTCTTTTTAGCAGCTGATTTTTATGCGCAACTAAAAACAAAATTAGTTCTCCTTCTTTTTCAGTGACACGTTGAACGGTAGTATTCAGCTTCAATTCTAATCGATGAGTATCAAAATCATACAGGCCAATTTTAATTGTTTTTTCTATTTTTTTGCCTGCTTTTACTACAGAACTTCTTTTTATAATATTGTGCAAACGCAATACCAGTTCATCGGCTTCAAATGGTTTTACAATATAATCGTCAGCTCCTAACTTTAACCCTTTTAACTTATCTTCTTTCATTTTTCTAGCAGTTAAAAAAACAAAAGGTATTTCTGGGTTGACCTTAATAATTTTCTCCGCCAAGGTAAATCCATCCATTTTAGGCATCATTACATCTAATACACAAATATTAAATGATGATGATTTAAAAAGCTCGAGTGCTTCTTCTCCATTTTTTGCCCAAGAAATTGTATAGCCAGACATTTCTAAATACTGCTTTAAGATATTTCCAAAATCCTGATCATCTTCAGCTAATAAAATATGGGCCTTTTCTAACATAAAATTAATTTTTAATGTAACGGAATCTCTATTACAAAAGTGGTTCCTTTCTCTTTAATACTCGATACTTTAATGGTTCCTTTATGAGCTAAAATAATTTGATTTGTATAATACAACCCCAAACCTAATCCTTTTACATTGTGTACTTCTTTATTCCCTTCTCTAAAAAACTTATCGAATATTAATGGTTGGTTTCCCTTTGAAATTCCGATACCATTATCCTGAATTGTAATTTTAAAATTCTTATTACAGATAGCAGTCAAATTAATTCTCACTGAATCATTACTATATTTTATAGCATTTTCTAAGATATTATAAAGTGCTGTAGTAAAGAAAAACGGATCTATCAAAACTGTTTTTGTAGACACGCTAATATTTCTATCAAGATGTACGTCTTTTTCATTTACAGAAATTAAAAAATCATCCAAAACGGTAGAGAGATAATCACCCATCATTATTTTCTCTTTTTTCAGTTGAATTTCTCGATATCCCAAACTGTTATTCAATACTTGATCTATCAAATTTTGCAAGCGTTTGTTTTGCCTTTCAATAGTATCAACTGTTGTTTCAGCAGCTTTAGAAGCAACAATAACAGGTTCTTTTTTTAATATTTTTGTTGCCAAAGACAAGGTCGCTAATGGCGTTTTAAGCTCATGGGTAATATTGTTTACAAAATCTGTTTTTATATCAGCAATTTTTTTCTGAGTGATTAAACTTTTAATAGAATAGTATAACAATCCAATTACAAATGCAAAGATTACAAATGACAGCAGTAACAAAAGACTCATATTCCCTAAAATAATTCTCTGCCAACCATCAATATTCATATAATCTTGCGTTTCAAAATTCAACCCATACGTAACATTTTTATTTTCTCCATTCACTGTTACACTTGCCGAACGATCTGTATGCCATAAAGAATTACTTATTTGATGTTCTCCATTATGATCAAATTCATTACCAAGTAATCGGTAAGGAATTGCCCTGTTCTCTTTAAAAATAGTATCGTTTTTTACGCTGTCTAATACTACTATATTCTTTATTATTTTATGAAATTTTAAATTGTATTTTAAATTTTTGGTGGCTAATTCCTTATTGTATTCTTTGATAAAAGAGGTATTTAAAGAATCCGTTATTTTACGCAATCTTTTCAAAACTGTTTCTTTTTCAATAAACTTTGCTTCGTATTTATCTAAGGTATTTATAAAAATAGTTTGCCAAACTTCATTTATAGAATCTACTGCTGGTGTATAATCATCTATTCTAGAGATGGTTTCATTGGCCTTGTTAATAAAAGATTCTTTTTCTAAAATATAGGTATTCCGAATCAAATACCCTTGAATTACAGAGAGTGCAATCAATCCAAAAACTGAAGCTATAATTAATCTATGTATTTTTTTAACCATCAACCAAAAATAAGGTAAATAGCGACTAAATCACTAATAAAAAAAACCATTAACCTTCCATTAACTTACACTTCTCCTATAACATATGGCGCAACCATCAATTTAATCCACATTTTTTCAACATACTTCAAGGCCCCAAACCCCGTTAACCCGTCTTTAACCAAGGGTTAACTTTCTACATCATTTTTTAGACTCAATTTTGCGTCAGAATTAAAACTAAAACCTCATGAAAACGACTCAATTACTTATTGTATTACTATTAGTAACCATATCTGCAAAAGCGCAAAAGGAAATTAAATGCAATCCGATTACAGAAAAAATTAAAATCGACGGAAAGCTAACTGAACATGCATGGAAGCAACATTTAGAAAATGGTAATTTTAAGCAATTAAGTCCTAATAATGGAAAAGCACATTCCAACAAAACAAAAATTGCCATAGCCTACGATACCTCTTTCTTTTATGTAGCTGCAGAGCTATCTACAACAAACATAAATAAAAACCTTAGCGCAAGAGATGATGTTGGCACTTCAGATTATTTTGGGTTGATTATCGACCTTTTTGGAGCCAATAGAGAAGGTTGGGCCTTTTTAGTAACACCGGCCAATGTACAAACCGATATTAAAATAACCAATACCGGTAACTATGGCGAATGGAATGCTGTATGGGAAAGCGCCGTTCAAATTCACAAAAATAAATGGACGATTGAAATTAAAATCCCCTTTAATAGTTTGCGTTTTCCTAAAGATGATCTTTCTAACATTCAAATTAACTTTGAACGTTTTGATGCGCATACAAATGAAGATTCTTTTTGGAATTATATTGATGCAAATGTGAACGGTCTTTTGAACCAATTTGGAAAATTAAAAGGAGTACAAAAGATTGACCCTCCAATTAATTTATCCTTCAACCCTTTTGTTTCAATGGTCAATGAAAAAAGTCCAAACGGAGATAGCAAAACAACATTTAATGGTGGTTTAGACTTAAAGTATGTATATAATAATGCATACACATTAGACCTTTCTTTAATTCCTGATTTTAGTCAAGCTCCTTCAGATGATCAAATATTTAACCTATCTCCTTTTGAAGTAAAATACAATGAGAATAGACAGTTTTTTGTTGAGGGAACGGAAATTTTTGACAAAGGCGCATATTTATACACCAGAAGAATTGGTGGAACGCCAATTCATAAAAACAATTTTCAATTACAGGCTGATGAAACGGTTGTAAACAACCCAATTTCTTCTAATATTTTAAACCTGATTAAATTTACAGGGAAATCTAAAAACGGACTTTCTATTGGTCTTTTAAACGGAATAACAGCCAAAAGTGAAGCCGAAATAAAAAACACAATTACAAGTAAAACTAGAAAAGTAGTCACAAATCCAATTACAAATTACAATGCGATTGTTGTGGATCAAGCGTTGAAAAATAATTCATCACTAACATTTATTAACAACTCAGTTCTTAGAAACGGAACAGCGTACGATTCAAATCTAACCGCCTTATTATACAGATGGTATACTAAAAAGAGAACCTATTCTATGTACTTCAAAAAAGCGATTTCTCAAAAATACTACTCCAATAACAAGAATCAGTTTGGGCATCAATACTATGGGTATTTAGGAAAAATTAGCGGTAAATTTCAAGGCGGAGTTTCTGCAAATTTAGTAGACGATACATTTGACAATAATGATTTTGGGTATTTATCAAGAAATAATCAATTTCGATTGAGAACAGAACTATCATATACAGAAAACGCTCCCAAAAACATTTTTTCTAGTTATCGTTTTTATGCAGACCATCAAAGAACCTATTACCATCGCCTTTTTGAAAAAGAAACTTCGTATTACAAAGTTGGAAGCAACGGAACTTTCAAGAAAAACAACCATACTTTTTTTATTGACTTTACCTATTATGAGAACGGAAAAAACTTTTATGAAACGCGTACCAAAGATCGTTTTTTCAATACTCCAGAAAGCACACTACTTTTTTTAGAATATCAAACCAATAGAAATAAAAATGTCTCTTTTGCTGGGTATACACAATTCACCTCTTATCTAAACTCACAGTATCAAACCTCACGTTTTGCCGCTGGATACGGAATTAGAGCGCGCCTAGGACAACACTTATATCTGTATCTAAATCAATCTTATGAGAATAGCCCAAATAGTTTAGGATATCTAACTTCTCAAAACAATGCAATTATTTTTGGACAACGCGGTCTAAAAATCCTAAACAACGCAATCCTAATAAATTACACCATCAACGCTAAATTAAACATCTCTACCAGGCTCCGTCATTATTGGGTTCAGGTAGATTATTCAAAGCAATTTGAATTGTTAGCTGATGGAAATATTACGGCGAACAATCTAACAATCAATCCAAATGATTATGATGACAATTACAATTCTTTTTCTGTAGATTTCTTAACCAAATGGCAATTTGCACCAGGAAGTGAAATGAGTTTAGGATATAAATTAGGTGCTAATTATTATGATTCTGACACAAAATCATCCTATTTAGAAAATTTAAAATCAACGTTAAATGAAAACAGCAGTCATACAGTTTCTTTAAAAATGACCTACTTCCTCGATTATAACACCTTAAAAACAAAAAAGATATTTTAATAAAACCAGTATTCTTAAAAACAAAAAGACAAAACGAATCGTTTTGTCTTTTTGTTTTTAATTCAAGCGTAGAGGAGTTAATTCTAATTCGCTATGCCTTGTGATTAAACCCAATCTTTCGGATTGGCTAAAACCTCTAAGAGCTTTGCTTCTTCAGAATTTTCTTCTGGATGTTGATTATATACCCATTGAACAGTAGGCGGCAAACTCATTAAAATACTTTCAATGCGTCCATTTGTTTTTAAACCAAACAAGGTACCTCTATCATGGACTAAATTAAACTCTACATAACGACCTCTTCTAACTTCTTGCCAATCTTTTTGCTCTTTGGTATATTCAATCTCTTTTCTTCTTTCAACAATTGGCACATAACTTTCTAAAAAGCTATTCCCAACCTCAGTCACAAAATTATACCGATCTTGAATGGTAAATTCTTCTGTTTCTTTTAAGTAATCAAAAAACAAACCACCCAAACCACGCGCTTCGTTTCTATGCTTGTTCCAGAAATAGGTATCACAGGTTTCTTTAAATTTTTGATGAAAACCGTCATTGTGTTTGTCACAGGCATTTTTACACACTGAATGAAAGTGAATTGCATCTTCTTCAAATAGGTAATACGGTGTTAAATCTTGACCACCTCCAAACCATTGGGTGACGATGTCACCAGATGAATTATACATTTCAAAATAACGCCAATTGGCGTGTACTGTGGGCACAAACGGATTTATTGGATGCAATACCAAACTCAATCCACAGGCAAAGAAATTTCCTTCTTCTACGCCAAACTGTTTTCTTAACGATTCTGGTAATTCTCCAAATACCTTTGATATATTTACACCGCCTTTTTCAAAAATAGCGCCGTTTTCAATAACACGCGTTCTTCCACCACCGCCTTCTTCACGGGTCCAGTTATCTTCTTTAAATATTGCTTTTCCATCTACGGCTTCTAATTTAGAAGTAATGGCATCCTGTAAATTTTCTATATATGCGAAAAATTGTTCTTTCATCTTTAAACCATTGATTTATTACAATATGACTCCTTTGTAAAATCTCTAATATTCATAGAAATAATTGGCACATTAGGAAACAGTTCATTTAATTTTGTTACAATCACTTTTGATAAATTTGCTTTTTGCTCTGGTGTTCTCCCTTCCATAATATTCCCAAAAACATGGATAAAATCAGCATCAGCACCCTGAACTAACGAATGTTTAAACGGATTTAAACGAACTTTAATATCATTTCTAGCAAACAATCCAGTTTCAAAGGCCGTTTCAAAAACAGCTTTAATTGTTGTTCTCGGTTCTTGCAACTCTAAAACATTCTCGGTACAGTCTAAAATAAAATGTGGCATTATCTTTAATCGGTATCTATAAAAACTAAGTTTGTTGAGTGCTTTTCAACCTCTTCGCAAGAATCAACACGAACTGCATCCATCAACTTTAATTCTAATGCAATTATGGCTTCTTTCTCTGTTTTATTCTCATGACTTTCAAACAATGCTCTACCAATTTGGTTATTGTGTAAATCCATTGCTCTTGCCAGGGGTTCATTTGGAGAAAAATCTTCGTGCCAATCTGTAATTTCTTTTGTCCAAGATAGAATGGTTTTTATATTTTTCTCATTTTTCAAACACCTTACAGCAATCAAATAATTCCACAATGCATGTCTAAAAGCATTGGCACTATTATCTTTTCCATGTATTCCTGGGAATTTCTCTTGCACAATATCTAATGTTTGAGAAGTTGCTTTCCCAGTTGAAAGCATAAACATAGGGCGCTTTAAAAAGAATCCAACCAATACAATTAATTGCTTACATCGAATTCCTTTTATCAGTTTCCAAATAGACATCTTATGCCTTGTATTCTTTTACAGCGTCAACAAATGCTTTCGCATTGTCTAACGGAATGTTTGGTAAAATACCATGACCTAAATTCACAATGTATTTATCTTTTCCAAATTCATTAATCATCTGGTGCACCATTTTCTTAATTTCAGCTGGTGGTGATAACAACCTTGACGGATCAAAATTACCTTGTAATGTAATATTTCCTCCAGATAAATAACGTGCATTTCTTGCAGAACATGTCCAATCTACACCCAAAGCAGAAGCTCCAGATTTGGCCATTTTATCTAAGGCAAACCAACATCCTTTTCCGAATGCAATTACGGGTGCTTCATCTTTCAAAGCATCAATAATTTGCTGAATGTACTGCCAAGAAAATTCTTGATAATCTACAGGAGATAACATCCCTCCCCAAGAGTCAAATATTTGAACTGCATCTACACCTGCTGCTACTTTAGCTTTTAAATAGGCAATGGTAGTATCTGTAATTTTCTGTAATAAACTATGCGCTACAATAGGTTGTGTAAAACACAACTCTTTTGCTTTGTCAAAGTTTTTAGAACCTTGCCCTTGTACACAATAACATAAAATTGTCCAAGGAGAACCTGCAAAACCAATTAACGGAATCTCATCATTCAACTTTTCTTTGGTTGCCTTAATCGCTTCCATCACATAGCCTAATTCGGTATGTACATCTGGAACAACAACACTGTCTAAATCTTTTTGATTGCGAATCGGATTCGGCAAATAAGGACCAAAATCAGGCTTCATTTGCACCTCAATATTCATTGCTTGTGGAATTACCAAAATATCAGAAAATAAAATAGCTGCATCCATTCCGTATCTACGAATTGGTTGTACTGTAATTTCTGAAGCTAACTCTGGAGTTCTACAACGCGTAAAAAAATCGTATTTCTTCTTTATTACCTGAAATTCTGGTAAATATCTTCCTGCTTGACGCATCATCCAAACTGGTGGACGATCTACAGTTTCTCCTTTTAACGCTCTTAAAAATAAATCGTTTTTCATTAATAGTATCTTGTATTATAGCATCTAGTATTCTGACTAAACACTTATTTTTGTAGATGTTTGTTGAAATTAACCAACATCTTTTGGATTTTATTTAATTTTTCTATTAGTATTTGAAAAGATTGCTCCTCAATAAAACTTAATTCATACGCAATCATTAATTGTGTCTCTAATTCAAATGAAGACCCCAAAGCGATGTGAATAAACCTTGAAAAGTCTTTATTAGAATTTCTACCTGCTCCTTCTGCAATATTTGACGAAATTGAAACCACTGCTCTATTTATTTGTGAGGTAATTCCATACATTTCTGTTTTTGGGAATTTCATGGTAACCTTACAAACAAAAACGGCAAAATTTTTAGCTTCCTGCCAAACATTAAGTTCTTTAAAGTTATGATGCATAATTCCTCTTTTTAATTTCTATTCTACTAGATACCAGATTCCAGCCTCTAAGCCCCAGCCACTTTCTCCATGGCTGCATCAATTGCTTTTGAAATGATACTCATATCTTTCTTACGCAAAGCAGATGACAAAAACCAAGCTTCAAATTGTGATGGTGGTAAAAACACCCCATTGCGCATCATCTCCCAAAAGAAAGTAGCAAATTTCTTTGTATCTGAAGTTTGTGCTTCTTCAAAATTGGTTACTGTGACATTGGTAAAAAATGGATTGATCATAGATCCAAAACGATTTACTGTAATTGCTACGCCATGCTTTTCTGCAGATGTCAATAATGCTTCTTCAATCTTTGCTGCAATTGAATTAAATTTCTCGTATGGATTTTGTTTTTTCAGTTCTGTCAGCGTTGAAATTCCTGCTGCCATAGCAATTGGATTTCCACTCAAGGTTCCTGCTTGATACATACCCCCTAGTGGCGCTACCATTTCCATAATTTCATTTCTTGCTCCGTAAGCTCCTACTGGAAAACCTCCACCAATCACTTTTCCTAAACAGATAATATCTGCTTCCACATCAAATAATTCTTGAGCTCCACCAAATGTAGATCGGAAACCAGTCATTACTTCATCAACAATTAATACCGCTCCTTTAGACTCTAAATAGGCTTTCAATTCTTTCAAGAATCCTTCTTTTGGAGTTACTACACCCATGTTTCCTGCAACAGGTTCTAAAATAACACCTGCAATATCATCATGCGCTTCAAAATGTGCTTTTACACTTTCTAAATTGTTATATTCTGCAATTAATGTATTCTTAACGGCTCCTTCAGGAACCCCTTTAGAACCTGGCATACTCAAGGTAACCAATCCAGAACCAGCTGCTACTAATAACGCATCTGAATGCCCGTGATAACAACCAGCAAACTTGATGATTTTATCCTTACCTGTATACGCTCGTGCCAAACGTAATGCACTTAATACTGCTTCTGTTCCTGAGTTTACAAATCGTACTTTATCCATTGCTGGAAAAGCATCACAGACTATTTTTGCTAATTTAATTTCGTTTTTTGTAGACGCTCCAAATGTATATCCATTCTTTAAGGCCTTATCAATAGCTTTCTGAACTTTTTTATGACGATGCCCTAAAATCATTGGCCCATAAGACAATACTAAATCTACAAACGTATTGTTATCTACATCTGTAATTTTACTTCCTGTTGCTTTTTTGATAAACAGCGGATTTCCTCCTACAGAAGCAAATGCTCTTACGGGTGAATTTACAGCACCTACTAAATGCGCTAATCCTTTGTTGTATAACTTTTGTGAATTTTTAAACTCCATGCTTTATGTTTTTGTCATTGGAAACAAGGTGAAGTAATTTTTCTATGAGATTACTTCGTCATCCTTCCTCGTAATGACGTTATTTTTTTTATTACATCTCGATACAAATTTGTTCATTCTTCACAAATTCACTCGATGTGACAGTACGTATTACTCCTTTTTCAACAACAGCTTCGCTGCTTCTTTGGCAAAATAGGTAATGATAATATCTGCTCCTGCTCTTTTCATGGATAGCAAGCTCTCCATCATTACTTTTTCTCCATCAATCCAACCTTTTTCTGCTGCCGCTTTTACCATGGCATATTCTCCACTTACATTATAACAGGCAATTGGTCGATCAAAATTATTTTTTAAATCCCGGATGATGTCTAAATACGACAAGGCTGGCTTTACCATTAATATATCTGCACCTTCTTGATCGTCAAAAGTTGCTTCACGCAATCCTTCGTCTCTATTTGCAGCATCCATTTGATAGGTTCTTCGATCTCCAAAAGTTGGTGCAGAATCTGCAGCATCTCTAAAGGGTCCATAAAAAGCAGAAGCGTATTTTACTGAATAAGCCATTATTGGCAAATTCACAAATCCCATATTATCTAAAGATTCACGAACCATCGCAATCGTTCCATCCATCATTCCAGAGGGCGCAACCATATCAACTCCGGCTTTTGCATGAGAAATCACTTGCTTTGCCAAGTTGACTAATGTCGCATCATTGTCTACATCATTGTCATGAATAATTCCACAATGACCATGAGACGTATATTCACAAAAACATACATCTGTAATTACATATAAATTCGGGTAGTTCTTTTTGATAAAGCGAATTGCTTGCTGCATGATTCCGTTATCATTCCAAGTTTCTGTTCCTTCTTCATCCTTTTTTGCTGGAATCCCGAATAACAATACAGCGGGAATTTTCAATTCCACTACCTCATCTAATTCTTTAGAAATTCGATCTAATGAAAAACGTTTAATCCCTGGCATTGAAACAATTTCTGTTTCAATATTTTCGCCTTCTTCAATAAATAATGGATAGATAAAATCATCTACAGACAATTTTGTTTCTCTAACCAATCTGCGAATCCCTTCTGTTTTCCGTAGTCTTCTTGTTCTAAACATAGGTCTTATTTTACATAATGTAAATTCACTAATTCCAATACACTTTCTACGGTTGGCAACTTAGCAACTTGTACGTTTTCAAAGTTTTTTCTAGCTTCTTTAGCCGTACTTTCTCCAATACAAAATGCAATTTTATCAGCAGAGTTCTCTTGCAAATAGCTTTCAACTGTAGATGGGCTATAGAATAATACTCCAGAAAATTGTTCTCTTACGTTCACTGGGCTATACATGGTTTTGTAGGCTTCAATTTCGTGTACTACTATTCCATTTTCTGTCAACACAGTTGGTAAGGTATCTAAACGCAAGTCGCTACAGAAATACGTAACTTCTTGTCCTTTGATATTCTCTGATAAATAAGCCGCTAATTTTTCTGCATTCTTTTCAGAATGAGCAACTTTTCCTATTTTTTGTTCGATTAACTTTTTGGTTCTTCTACCAACACAGTAAATATTATTGAATTGTAATTCTTGTTTGATAAAACTATTCAACAAAGCCTCCACACCATTTTTACTGGTAATAATTACATTTTCAATTTCATTTTTCACCACTTTCGGTGCAATTCTATTGAATCTAATTTTGATAAAGTCACTATCTTCAACACCAACAGTTTCAGGAAATAATCTTTTTTGAATTTCTGATAATTTCTTAGTTGAAAAAACCGAAAACTCTTTTTTATCTTCTCCTCTTAAGTTGGCCATTATTTCTTTTCCGCCTCTATTTAAAACGAAATCAGCACACTCTTTAGCGATGTAATTATGTCTTCCTACTTTTTCTTTCGAAGTAACATCTATTCTTTTTGTTCCATCAACATTTAAAAGCACCCCTTTAAAGTGCACCTCTTCTTCTTTTACATAAGCCAACGCTCCAATTGGTGCCGTACACCCTCCTTCTAATAGGTTTAAGAAATCACGTTCTACCTGTGCTAACATCGCTGTTTCTTCGTGATTTAATTCTTTAAGAATTTCTAACAACGCTTCATCTTCAGTTAAGGCAGCAATAGAAACCACTCCTTGAGCCGGAGCTGGAACCATCCAATCCAAACTAAATGCACTGTCTGGTTTTATTTTCAATCGCTCTAAACCTGCACCTGCAAAAATAGTAGCATTCCAATCGTCACTATTTTCTACTTTTTCCAGTCGTGTAATTACATTTCCACGAATGTCAGCAATTGTATGTGTTGGAAAACGGTGTAACCATTGTGCTTTTCTTCTTAAAGACCCGGTAGCTACGATCGCATCTTTTTGCGCCATAAATTCCTCATTGTCTTTTAACACCAACATGTCATTAGAGTTCCCTCTTTTTAACACAGCAGCTTGTACAATTCCGGTTGGTAAAACAGTAGGCACATCTTTTAATGAATGTACTGCAATATCAATCTCTCCATTGAGCAATGCGATGTCTAAATTTTTGGTAAAGATCCCTGTAATACCCATTTCATATAAAGGGGTATCTAACACGATATCACCTGTAGACTTAACAGGTACAATTTCTGTTTTATGCCCTAAATACTCTAATTGTTGTTGAACAGTTTCTGCTTGCCAAAGGGCTAGTTTACTCTCTCTTGTTCCTATTCTAATAATCTTCTGCATCGGTTGGTTATATATCTGTTCCAAACATTTTACGCACCACTTCTATACTTTGTGGCACAGACGTTTCTTCGTCTTTTAAATGTTTTACAAACTGAGTTGTTATTTTTTGAATAAATCTTGATGTGATAATTTCTGCATGTTCCTCATCAAAATCTTTTAATTTCTTTTTATGAAAAGCAATTTCATCTTTCTGAATTACCTCTAAAGATTGCTTTAATGCCGTAATTGCTGGAGTTAATCTTCTGTGATTTAACCACTCGTTAAATTCTTCTTTATACGTCTCTATTATAGCTTCTGCAACCGGAACCTCTTGTTGTCTAATTGCCAATGTCTCGTCAGTAACTTTTGACAATTCATCAACATTTACCAAGGTAACGTTTTTTAATTCTTTTACTTCTGGAGCAACATTTGCTGGCATCGATAAATCTAAAATTAAAATATCTTTACCTCTTGGAATTTGGTCCGCTGTTATTGTTGGGCTGTCTGCACCTGTAGAAACTATTAGCACATCACTATTTTGAATTTCTTGATTCAAATTTTGAATGGTCGCTTTTCTAATTGATGGATGTTCTTTTACAAATTCAGTTGCTTTCTCTTCAGTTCTATTGATTAAACTTACCGCTTTGTTTTGAGTATATTCTGCTAAGTTCTTACACGTATGCTTTCCCATTTTACCCAAACCAAAAACCAACATGTTTTTAGCATTGTAATTTGATAAATTACGAATAATGTATTGCACGGCTGCATATGAAACAGAAGTTGTCCCAGAACTTAAACGGGTTTCATTCTTAACTCGTTTGCTGGCTTGCATCACATGATTTAGCAACCTCTCAAAATAGGCATTGGTTGTTTTATGCTCTTTGGCCAATTTAAAAGCCTGTCTTAATTGACCAACGATTTCGTAGTCCCCTAAAATCTGGCTGTCTAAACCAGTTCCCATTCTAAACAAATGCGTTATGGCTTCTTGATTTTTATAAACATTAGAAACTTGGGCAAATTCTTCTACGGTACCTTTCGAATATTTACACAATAATTTAATCAATTGAAAAGGGTGTTCGGCAAAACCTGTAATTTCTGTTCTGTTACATGTAGATAACACAAAAATACCGTCTACCCCATGCTCCTTTGCCTCCTTTAATAACGCTACTTGAGCTTCTTTTGTCAAAGAAAACCTACCTCTTATTAATGCCTCTGCCTTTTTGTAGCTAACACTTATGTTGTATAAATTTGCTTGATGTGTATTTCTATTCATGTACTAATCTTCAATCGTGGGTCAAAAATAGAAACTTCAATTAAATAAAAGTATCGCTAAAAGAACTATTAATGTCGCTCGCTGCTTTTTAAGCACTAAAACTTCTTTAAAGTTGTAAAATTGTGTATTTTCGCAGCAAAACAAGGTGATTCAACCGTTTTTATATAGAATCATTCTAAATAAAAAAGGATTCAATTAAAATTTGACCTATGGCAAAAAGTATCGCAGAAAGTTCTTTTAATGAATTTAATATAGAAAATCAGTTTCACCTACTTCATTTCCAAAATGAAAGTAGTGAGCTTCAACGTTTTGAAAGAGATATTGACAGTACTTTTATTCAATTGCATTTTTGCCTGCTAGGAAATTCAAAATTCCTATTCAATGAAGGGAGTTATACTTTCGATGTAAAAGACCAGCACTCTATTTTACTCTACAATCCACAACAAAAACTACCGATTAACTTAGAGATAAGTCCAAAAACAACCTTAATTTCTTTGTTGATTTCCATTGAGAAGTTTCACTCATTATTTTCTAGAGAAGCACATCACATTCATTTTTTAAGTGACGAAAACATCAACAGAAAATACTATAATGACGATGAGATAAAACCATCTGTGTTGATGGTTTTACAACAAATCATCAATTCGAGCTCTAGAAACGCAGTAAAAGACTTGTACATTAAAGGAAAAATTTACGAGTTATTAAGTTTGCATTTTCAAAATGATGAAGCTTCAAACATTGAGTTTTGTCCGTTTTTAGTAGACGAACAAAATGTATTGAAGATTCGAAAAGCAAAAGACATTATTATCTCTAGAATGACAGAACCGCCAAGCTTACAAGAATTGGCTAATGAAATTGGATTGACATTAAAAAAGCTGAAAGAAGGATTTAAACAAATCTACGGAGACACTGTTTACAGTTTTCTCTTTGATTACAAAATGGAACATGCTAGAAGACTATTAGAAAGCAACCAACACAACGTAAATGAAGTAGGCATCAAAATTGGCTACAGCACATCGAGTCATTTTATTGCTGCCTTTAAAAAGAAATTTGGAATCACTCCAAAAAAATATTTAATCAGTTTACAGGAAAACCAATAAGATTATGGATAAGATTATAGCATTTCCTGCTCAAAGTGAATATCCAACATATGCAAACATGTATATGAAATACACTGTAAAAGACGGTTCGCTAATCACCCAATTAAAACAAAGCCTTAAGACGACATTAGCACTTATAAAACCCCTATCTGAAGAAGCATTAAATTTCAGATACCAAGAAGGAAAATGGTCGATAAAAGACATCCTTGTTCATGTTATTGATGACGAGCGTATTTATTGCTATCGAGCATTGGCGTTTGCTAGAAATGACAACACCAACCTCCCGGGTTTCGAACAAGACGATTATGCAAATTTTGCAGACACAGATAAAAGAAGTATTGAAAACATATTGGCAGAATACCAAGCTGTTAGACTGGCCACAACCACGCTGTTTGAGGGGGTTTCTGAAACCGCCTTGCAACGCATTGGAACAGCAAACGACAACAACACAAGTGTTAGAGCTTTAGGCTATCATATACTCGGGCATGAGCTACACCATATAGAAGTCGTAAAAAAGCATTATTTAAAACATACGTTTTGAAACAATTACAACACATAGAAATAGAAAATAGTCAACAGCAATTTCCAATTACCATTGTTTGCGATGCGATTAGAACACCTGAAAATATCGGAATGTGTTTTCGTATTTCTGAAAGCTTTGGAGTCGCGAAAATATATTTACACGAAACCTCTCCTTCTGTAGCGAATCGAATTGTAAAGAAAACAGCTAGAAACACGCTGAATCAAATTGCACACGAAACCTATACTGATTTTACAGAAATCATTCAGCAATTAAAAGGGGAAGGAAATACCATTATTGGGATAGAAATTACAGATCAAAGTGTCAATATACAAGAGTTTGATTTTAAAGCCCACAAAAAGATCGTGTTGCTATTAGGAAGTGAACGCAACGGAATAGAAAATATAGATTTAGTAGACAAGACAGTTGCCATACCAATGTACGGAAGAAATTCTTCTATGAATGTGGTACATAGTTTATCAATCGCTTTGTATGAAGCAACCAATCAACTAAAAAACGTCATTACGAACAAAGTGAAGTAACCTCATGAAGAGATTGCCACGTCACGTTGTTCCTCGCAATGACAAGAAATAAAACGTCAAGCTGAACTTGTTTCAGCTTCACATAAAAACAAACACAAGATGAGATTCCGAAATAAGTTCGGAATGACAAATCACACAAAGTATGAAAGGAGTTTTATTAATCAATTTAGGATCACCAGAAAGCACAGAAACGAAAGATGTTCTCAACTATTTGGATGAATTTTTAATGGACGAGCGTGTTATTGACATTCCTTATTGGAAACGTTTTTTACTCATAAAAGGAATTATCTTAAGAACACGTCCTCAAAAATCTGCAGAAGCCTACAAAAAGATTTGGTGGAAAGAAGGCTCTCCACTAGTTGTAATTTCTGAACGTTTTACTGAAAAAGTAAAAAACAATACGGAGATTCCGGTTGCTTTGGCAATGCGCTATGGAACGATGACCATTAAAAAAGGCTTTCAAGAATTAGCAGACAAAGGTGTTGACGATGTTTTAATTGTGCCTTTATACCCACATTTTGCGATGTCTTCTACAGAAACGGTATTGGTAAAAGCAGAAGAAATCAGAAAGCAATTCTTTTCGAATATGAAGACGACTGAGATTCCGCATTTTTATAATGAACCAAGGTATATCAAAGCGATGTCTAACAACATCAAAAACAATTTAGAAGGCTTTGATTATGATCATATTTTGTTTTCGTACCATGGTATTCCAGAACGTCATATTTTAAAATCGGATCCGACAAAGAGTCATTGTAAAATAGATGGTTCTTGTTGCAATAAACCTTCTAAAGCACACGAGACCTGTTACCGTCATCAATGTTTTGAAACCACCAAAGAGATCGCAAAAGAGCTAGACCTAAAAGAAGGAACGTATAGCAATTCATTTCAATCTAGAATGCTTAAAAATCCGTGGTTACAACCTTTTACCGATTTCGAATTTGACAGAATTCCGAAAGAAGAAGGCAAACGAAAAATGGCTGTGATTACCCCTGCTTTTGTTGCCGATTGTTTAGAAACCTTAGAAGAAATTGCCATGGAAGGAAAAGCGCAATTTTTTGAAGGTGGCGGAACCGATTACAAACACATTCCGTGTATGAACGACAATGACGATTGGGTACAGGTTATGAATACCTGGATTGATGAATGGGCGGAAAAAGAATAAGTTGTTAGTAAAAATAAAACTTTAAAACTATGGATATTTTATACGTAAAAGCATTACACATTATTTTTGTGGTTACTTGGTTTGCTGGTTTATTCTACATTATCAGGTTGTTTATTTACCATGTAGAAGCAGAAGACAAAGAAGAACCTGCCAAAGAGATTTTACAAACACAATACAAACTAATGGCAAAAAGATTGTGGTATATCATTACCTGGCCTTCTGCAGTTTTAGCAAGTTTTTTTGCTTTTTGGATGATTTACGACAATCCATATTATTTACAACAACCTTGGATGTTGGTAAAACTCTCTTTTGTATTGGCTTTGTATTTTTACCACGCTTCTTGTCAGAAAATTTTTACCCAATTACAAAACGACATTATTAAATACACTTCTTTTAAACTCCGAATTTGGAATGAAGTGGCAACCATCATCCTATTCGCCATTGTGTTTTTAGTAACCCTTAAAAGTGCCATTAACTGGATTTGGGGGGTAGTTGGAATTATGTTGTTCGGGGTCCTATTAATGCTCGGAATAAAGCTTTATAAAAAGATGCGTGCTAAAAAAGATTGGGATGTTTCTATAGATGAAGAGCTAACTGAAGAAGTCGAAAAAACCGAAGTACTAGAAGATTAATTTTTTATACTCTGTTCAAAAGGTATTCTATTCACAATACTACGACCTAGTGTAATTTCATCAGCATACTCCAATTCGTCACCCACCGAAATTCCGCGAGCAATGGTACTTGTTGTGATCTCGAACTTTTCAATTTGTTTGAAGATATAGAAATTGGTCGTATCTCCTTCCATGGTAGAACTCAAGGCAAAAATCAATTCTTTAACCTCCCCTTTAGATACTTTTTCGACCAAGGAATCTATCTGTAAGTTATGTGGACCAATGCCTTCAATTGGAGATATTTTTCCACCTAACACATGATACAAACCTCTATACTGAGCAGTGCTTTCAATGGCCATTACATCTCTAATATCTTCTACAACACAGACAATTTTTGGATTTCGATTTAAGTTATTACAGATTTCACACAATACGGTATCAGAGATATTGTGACACTTTCTACACGACTTTACATCGTTGCGCAAATGCAACAATGCCTCTGTTAAATACCCTGTATTTTCTTTAGGTTGTTTTAGCAAATGCAATACCAAACGCAAAGCAGTACGCTTACCTATCCCAGGCAAACGAGACACTTCGTTGACTGCGTTTTCTAATAGTTTTGAAGAAAAATCCATAAGCGCAAATGTACATTTAAAGAGAAAAAGAACAAAGAAAAGAGAACAAAGAAATATTTATTCTGGAATGACCGGTCTTTTATCTTTTCTCTATCATGGCTTCTCTAAAAAACCTATATTCGTAATTCATAATTAGCAATTTATACTACCCATGCAGCCACTTCATATTATTTTATTAATCGTCGCTTATTTTTCGGTTTTAATATTCATCTCATACATTACAGGGAAATCTGCCAACAACGACACTTTTTTCAAGGCCAACAATTCATCCCCTTGGTATTTAGTAGCGTTTGGAATGATTGGCGCCTCCCTTTCTGGTGTTACTTTTATCTCTGTCCCTGGTTGGGTAGAAGGACAATCTATGTCCTATATGCAAATGGTATTGGGCTATGTTATTGGGTATGCAGTTATTGGCTTGGTACTATTACCACTCTACTACAAATTAAATCTAACGTCTATTTATTCCTATTTAGAAGATCGATTCGGACGCTACTCTTATAAAACAGGGGCCAGTTTCTTTTTACTATCTAGAACTATTGGCGCGGCATTTCGGTTATTCTTAGTCGCCAACGTACTGCAACTACTATTGTTTGACGCCTACGGAATTCCGTTTTGGGTAACGGTTTCAATTACTATTTTATTAATTTGGCTCTATACGTTTAAAGGCGGTATAAAAACCATTGTTTGGACAGACACCTTACAAACCCTTTTTATGCTAGTTGCTGTTGGCGTTTGTATCTATACCATTTCTGACGAGTTGCAAATCGAAAATATATTTACCTATGTTGCCGATAGTGAATTGTCTAAAACCTTCTTTTTTGACGATGTAAAAGCAGGAAACTATTTCTGGAAACGCTTTCTTTCAGGAGCGTTTATTGCCATTGTTATGACCGGATTAGATCAAGACATGATGCAGAAAAATTTAACCTGTAGAAATTTAAAGGATGCACAGAAAAACATGTTTTGGTTTACCATTGTATTGGTGATTGTAAACTTTTTCTTTTTAGCATTAGGGATCTTATTAACAGATTACGCACAACGCAATGGTATTGATGCACACAAAGACGAGTTATTTCCAATCATCGCCACAAAGGGCACTTTAGGATTAGCAACTGCGATGTTCTTTTTATTAGGATTGATTGCCGCTGCCTATTCTAGTGCAGATTCTGCCTTGACTTCTTTAACCACTTCTTTTAGTATTGACATTTTAGAAATAGATAAAAAGAAAGATAAAAAGGAACAAGAAAAAATTAGAAAGAAGGTTCACATACTCTTCTCTCTTATTTTAATAGCAACCATTCTTGTTTTTAGATATGCCTTTACAGACTCTAGTGTTATTTCTGACATTTTTAAAGCCGCTGGGTATACCTACGGACCTTTATTAGGACTCTATGCTTTTGGATTGTTTACCAAATTACACGTAAAAGACAAGGCAGTGCCTTTTATCTGTATATTATCTCCAGTTTTAGCATTTACAATCAACTACTTAACAATTCGATATTTTTCTTTTGATTTTGAGTTTTTTGTACTGGTATTGAATGGTGCCTTGACATTTTTAGGATTGTTTTTGTTTAAAAGAAGATAACACTAAAATGATTCTTACAGAAAAACAACTCAACAAACACACAATTACAAAACTACTTGGTGATAAAATCGAAATAAATTTCAAAAACCTAAACGCAACAGGGAGCCCGGGCCTATACCTAAAATCCTTCAAGAACAACTTTACAGAGTCAGACTCATTAAAAAAAGACGCAAAGTGTAATTTTGAAAAAAGAGCTAATGGGATTTTACTCCGAACTAATTTCTCAAATAAATTGAAAGCTGTTGCCATTCCTTTTGATAGCATACTTGAAATTAATCTCAAAAAAGGAAAAGAAAAAATCTCCCCATTCCCACTATCTCCAATGTGGATTTTATTAAAATTAGGAGTATCGATACTTATAGCGAGATATTTTAGAATTTGGTACTTACAAGAATATTCAATTGACAAAATGGAGGTAATTATAAAAACCACCAACTATCATATTAGGCTTATTGCCAATGGATATTTATTCGAAAAACACGCAACGTTTTTCAATGATTTGCATTTAACAACAATCACTACCTTTAATTCATGAAAAAATCAGTTGCAATAATTGGCGGAGGCCCATCAGCTTTTTTATTGGGGGCATTTTTAGATGCTGACACATTTGATGTAACGATCTATGAAAAAAATAAAACGTCTGGAAGAAAATTTTTAGTAGCAGGCAAAGGTGGCTTTAACCTAACGCATTCAGAACCTATTGAACAACTCATTAAACGCTATACACCAACTAGTTTTCTAGAAGAAGCCTTATTGAATTTCACCAATTCAGATTTTAGAGATTGGCTAGTCCAAATCGGCATTCCAACCTATATAGGAAGTAGTAAAAGAGTCTATCCAACAGCGGGCATCAAACCTATTGAAGTGTTGACTGCAATTCTAAATCATTTGAAAGAAAAAGGAGTTGCTATTAAATACGAACATGTATTTTCTGATTGGGACGCACACAACAATCCAATCATAAACAACAAAGCCATCAAGGCAGATTACACCGTTTTCTGTTTAGGCGGTAGTAGCTGGAAAATAACTGGTTCTGATGGAAGCTGGCTAAATACCTTTGCACAAAAAGGCATCAACACCAAAGTATTTCACCCCTCAAACTGTGGCTATCAAATAAACTGGAACTCCACTTTTATTCAACAACATGAAGGTACCCCTTTAAAAAATATTGCCATTTCTTGTGGAGATGTAATCCAAAAAGGCGAAGCTGTCATTACACAATTCGGATTGGAAGGAAATGCCATTTATGGATTGAGTCCGCAGATTAGAGAAGAACTTCAGAAAAACAGCAAAGCACTTATTTTCATCGATTTTAAACCTTCTATGACTTTAGAGAAAGTGCTTTCAAAAATAAAAATTTCAACACAAAAAAACACCACTGCCATTCTAAAGAAAGAACTCAAGTTAAGTAACGCCCAAATCGACATTCTAAAAACCAATCTTTCTAAAGAGTTGTACTTAAATGTAACATCTTTGGCAAAGAACATTAAAACGATTCCCTTAGAAATTACAAATACCGCATCCATGGACGAAGCAATTTCTACGGTTGGTGGCATTCGCTTAAACGATGTTTCAGAAAATTTCGAATTAAAACAGCTACCTAGCCAATTCTGTATTGGCGAAATGCTAGATTGGGATGCACCTACAGGAGGGTATTTATTACAGGCCTGTGCAAGTACTGGAGTTTCTTTAGCAAAGCATCTGAATGAAATAAATTAAAAAAACTTCAAAAAAATGCAATAACTTTAAATTCTAGCGTCTTTATGTATGAAGACCTAGAAAAAGGGACTTGAATGGCATCAGAAACGGACAACGAAAAACAACTAAAAGCATTCTTTAATTCAGAATACCATAATCTAAAAGCTTATGTACATTCTAAAATTGAAAACGATGCCGATAGAGACGCCGAAGATATCATTCAAGATGTGGCCTTAAAAATACTTTCACGTAAAAGCATTTTGCCCATTAATAACATTGGAGGTTTTGTCTATTACTCGATAAAAAATAAGATTATCGACATTATGCGTAAAGACAAAAAAACCACCAATATTGATGAGAAACTAGAAAAACAATTAACTGGTTTTGCAGAAAACGTGTACGACAATTCTGAACAACTGTATTCTGACGAGATGAAAGCTGAATTGAAGAAAGCAATTTTTAATCTAAAGCCGCATTATAGGGAAATCATTTTAGCCATAGACGTAGAAGGATATAGCTATAAAGAAATCTCTCAAGAAACTGGCATTCCAACAGGAACATTAATGTCTAGAAGACATAGAGCCATTTCGATTCTTTTTCAAAATCTCGAAAACAAAAAAAATAATAATTAAAAAAACACCATATGTCTAATTACTGGAAACACAAATTGAGAACAAAAAGTCCGCTTGAAATTGCTGGATGGATACTACTAGGAATAATTGCCATTGCCGGAATCGCTGTATTAATGGGCTACGTAATCATGTCTCTTTGGAATTGGTTGATGCCAGAAATCTTTGGATTAACCACCATTTCATACTGGCAAGCAGTTGGTCTTTTTATATTGGCAAAATTTATTTTTGGTGGATTCGGTGGAAGTAGCGACAGCAGTAGTTGTGACCCAAAACATAAAAAAGGGAAACATTCTCATAAAGATTTTTCTAAATGGAAAATGTATGACACCTACTGGAAAGAGGAAGGTGAGTGTGCCTATGCTGAATATGTACAGAAAAAAAATACTACAGAGACCACAGAACCGTTAACTGAAGAAGAAGAATAAAAAAAGCTATAAAAAATCTCACATGAAACTAGTAATCCTTAGAACCGATATCAAAACGAAGAAAAAGGTAAAAAAAATGAGACCTGTTTTTAACAGCCACCCTGTAATTTCTAAGTGGTCTATTGACACAGAAGACATTGACAATGTGCTTCGAATAGAAGCAGAAGACAACCTTGATGAAGATGAAGTTAAAAAACTAGTGACAGAAAATGGGTTTTATTGTGAAGATTTACCAGATATTATCTAAATTCCCACAAAAAAACAAATGACTTCCAACATACAGAGAATCAATGAGCCTTATTATCATTCTACAGAAGACATTATTCATAAAAAACTAGAACTTCTTAATTTAAAAAATGGAGAAGTTTTAGTTGATTTAGGTTGTGGAGATGCGCGCAATTTGATTGAAGCTTGCTCATTTGCCAAAATTAACTGTATTGGATATGAAATTTTACCAGAAGCCATAGCAGACGCCCATGTAAACATTGCCAAATCTGGATTGAAAGACCGCATAGAAATCAGGAATGAAGATTTTTTTGAAACAGATATTTCAACGATAAACGTCTTAATCATTTACTTAACGAGATATGCTTTGGGAGCGCTTTCTTTAAAACTAGAAAATGAGTTGCCAAAAGGAGCTAGAATTGTAACACATCAGTTTGACATCCCCGCATGGAAAGCAGATAGAGAGATTGATTATTTGCAGAAAAATGGTCAAAGAGAAAAAATATACTTGTATACCAAAAAGTAAAAATGGGCTCATTTTTTTGAGCTTCATAGTGTAAAAACCGTTATTTTTACATCAGTTTTAAACTGATACTATGGCACACGATCTGAGCAATCACCGTAAATCTTACGAAAAGCAAGAATTATTAAAAAGCAACTGCCCAGAAAACCCAATTGAATTATTTCAACAATGGTTTTTACACGCAGATGCTTCTGAAATGGTTGATGAAGCCAATGCGATGACCGTTTCTTCCATTGGACTGGATGGCTTCCCTAAAAACAGAGTTGTTTTATTAAAAAAATATACCTGGGAAGGATTCATTTTTTACACCAATTACAATTCAGAAAAAGGAAAAGCAATCGCCGCAAACAGCAATGTCTGTTTGTCTCTTTTTTGGCCAGGATTGGAACAACAAATCATTATAAAAGGAACCGCAGAAAAATTAGCAGAAAACTTATCCGATGGATACTTCGAATCACGTCCTGATGGAAGTAAATTAGGTGCTTGGGCATCTAACCAAAGTGAAGTTGTTGCTTCTAGAGAAACTTTGGACAACGATTTAAAATCTTTCGAAGCAGCCTATCAAGACAAAGAAATTCCGAGACCCAATCACTGGGGTGGTTTTTTAATTAAGCCCATTTCTTTAGAGTTTTGGCAAGGAAGACCAAATAGAATGCACGATAGAATTAGATATACTTTACAAAAAGATTTTTCTTGGAAAATAGAACGATTAGCTCCATAATTTTTTATATTTACTGTATCAAACATTCGCATGAAAACACTCTATATTGTTAGACACGCAAAATCATCTTGGGATTATGATGGCATTGCAGATATTGATAGGCCTCTAAAAAAAAGAGGGATTAGTGATGCACATTTGCTCTCTAAACACCTAGCAGCGGTAATTGAGAAACCCGATGTTTTTGTAACCAGCAGCGCAAACAGAGCACTACACACTTCTAGTATTTTTTGCGAAAACTTTGGCTATCCCATGGCCAACCTACAAATAAAACGACAGCTATATAGCTTTAGCGACGGTTATTTGGTGAAGACTATAAAAGCACTGGATGATAGCTTTGATTCTGCTATTATTTTTAGCCACGACCACGGAATAAACACCTTTGTAAATAAGTTTGGAAATAAACCTATTGCCCATGTACCTACTTGTGGAGTAATCGGAATTCAGTTTGACAACAAACACTGGAAAAGCATTAAAAAAGGAGAAACAATCTTAGTTGAAACCCCAAAAAATCATAAATAAAAAGCATTGTTAGAAATAAAAAAATATGCAGCTATTGATATTGGATCAAATGCCATTCGGTTATTAATATCTAATATTATTATTGACAAAGACAAAGAACCACAATTTAAAAAATCTTCATTAGTTCGCGTTCCCATCCGTTTAGGGGCCGATGTATTTGTCTCTGACACTATTAGTTCTGATAATATTGATCGTATGATTGATGCTATGGAAGCTTTTAAATTATTAATGAAAGTGCATGGCGTTGAGAGGTATAAAGCCTGTGCAACTTCTGCAATGAGAGAAGCTTCTAATTGCGAGAATGTTGTAAAAAGAATTAAAGATAAAACCGGAATTGACATTGACGTTATTGATGGTAAAAAGGAAGCTGCAATTATTTTCTCTACGGATTTAAGTGAATTGATTGAAAGTGATCAATCCTATCTATATGTTGATGTTGGTGGTGGTAGTACAGAATTCACAATTTTCTCTAAAGGAAGAATTATTAATTCGAAATCTTTTAAAATGGGAACAGTTCGATTGATAAACAACAAGAAATCTGAAAATAAAATTATTTTTAAAGAAGTTCAAAACTGGATTGAGACGAATACCAAAGGGGTTAAAAAAATCTCTTTAATTGGTTCTGGCGGAAATATTAATAAGATTTTCAAAATGTCTGGCAGAACTTTTGGAAAGCCCATTTCTTATATTTATTTAAATGCCCAATATCAGTTCTTAAAAAAGATGAGCTACAAAGACCGTATTTCTGAATTGAGTTTAAATCCAGACAGAGCCGATGTAATTATTCCTGCTACAAAAATTTATTTATCTGCTATGAAATGGTCTGGAGCTAGAAAGATATTTGTCCCTAAAATAGGCTTGTCTGACGGAATCATTAAGAGTTTGTATTACGACAAATTATAAGAGCGAATTCACATAATTTACGATCAAACTATCAAATTCTTTTTGTCCATTTATAAAGCTAGTTTCTATCGCCAAATAATATACATTAGTTAGTGTACCTGACAACCTTACAAAGTCTTTTTCTGTTGTAAGTATAATCTTAGTAGTACTTTTCAATGCATCATACTGATTTTGAATACCGTTTATTTCTTTTTCAGTAAATTGATGATGGTCCGGGAAATTCATGTGGTTATATACACAGTTCAACCCTGTTAAATATGTTAACAGCGGAGTTGGGTTTGCAATTCCAGTTACCAACAGAACTTCATAACCCTTAATTTCTGAGGTTCTAATTTCGTCCTTTTTGGAATTTAGTAAAGCATTGGCATATTTTATAGTAGAAAAGAAAATAGGCCCATCAAAATACCTTCTAACCAATTTCGTTGTTTCGTTTTGATCTTCTTTTGTAATGGAATTTGGACACTTGGTAATTACAACTGCATGTGCTCGCTTAACTCCCACTCTTCGCTCTCTTAGGTTTCCGGCTGGCAAAACGAAATCATTTGAAAACAAGTCATTATATTTTGTCAATACGACATAAAAACCTGCTGTTACTTTTCTATGCTGAAAAGCATCATCTAACAGCAGCACACTGGCATTGCTTAATTGTTGAATTCCATGCGCTCTCTCTTCATCAACAGCAACAGTAATGTCTTTAAATTTTCTAAAGAATTGCAAAGGCTCATCCCCAATATCTGTTGCTTTTTTAGAAGCATCCGCCAAAATAAACCCTTTTGTTTTTCTACCATAACCCCTACTTAAAACAGCAAGTTTATGCTGCTTTAAGAGTCGTATTAAATACTCTATTTGAGGTGTCTTCCCTGTTCCTCCAACAGATAAATTTCCTACAACTATAATCGGCTTTTTAAATGTTGCTGACTTCAACAAACCTACATCAAACATAAAATTACGTATGGAGGTAGTTATTGCATAGAGAATCGCAAAAGGAAATAATAAAAATCGAATAAATTTCATTGAAAAAAAATGAGAGAAATTATATAGGTCTATATTACTCGAAAATACGATTTCGAATTACATCTGACAAACTTATAAAATAAAATATTAACTGATGATTGCAATTAAAAATCTTAACTTTGATTTTCTCAGAAAAGAAATTTTTAATGAAAATAAAAGAGATCACCAATTACATTGAAGAGCTTGCTCCATTACAGTATGCAGAAGATTTTGACAATGTTGGCTTATTAGTTGGTAATTACCAAACAGCGGTTACCGGAGTATTAGTAACCTTAGACACACTAGAAGAAACAGTTGATGAAGCCATCGCTTCTAATTGCAATTTAATTGTTAGTTTTCATCCGATTATTTTTAGCGGACTCAAGAAATTAAACGGAACAACTTATGTAGAACGTGTGGTTTTAAAAGCGATCAAAAATGATATTGCCATTTATGCTACGCATACAGCTTTAGACAATGTAAAAGAGGGAGTTAGTGGAAAAATATGTGAAGTTCTAGGTTTGCAAAATATTGAAACTTTGATTCCAAAAACCAACATAGCATCAAAAGAAACTATAGGCATGGGAATGATTGGTGAATTGACACATGAAATGACCGAAAGTGATTTTCTGCAGTTCGTTAAATCCACTATGAAAACGGCCTGTGTTCGTCATTCAGAATTCACTGGCAACTCCATAAAAAAAGTTGCCGTTTTAGGAGGTTCGGGAAGCTTTGCAATTGAACAGGCAATACACTCAAAAGCAGATGCGTATATTAGCGCTGATTTCAAATATCACGACTTTTTTAAAGCTGAGAAACAACTATTATTAACAGATATTGGACATTATGAAAGTGAACAATTCACAAAAAACCTTTTAGTAGAGTATCTTACAAAAAAATTCACTAATTTTGCAATCATTTTATCAGAAAAAAGTACAAATCCAATTTATTACATTTAAACATGGCAAAAAAGAAAGAGGTTACTGTAGAAGAAAAATTAAGAGCACT
>Ga0209395_1000656_pt1 | contig 50096 bp, 47 predicted proteins | sample GOMGulsemesocosm_3_FD_184635 | JGI IMG/M metagenome (GOLD analysis project Ga0209395, IMG submission 184635) | Methane-oxidizing microbial communities from mesocosms in the Gulf of Mexico - GOM9D Gulf of Mexico (SPAdes) (version 2) | ecosystem: Environmental > Aquatic > Marine > Cold seeps... | reverse complement strand
ATTAGCTGTATCGTTTAGTTCATCAAAATATTCAGATTGGTCAGTAAAAGACCCGCACAAAAAATTCTTTGCATTGCTTGTATTCATAAACTTGCGTTTTAGAAAAAAACCATTTTTAGATATGTAGTTGCGGTCTGGAAAGTTATCCAGCTGCTCAATATTTGAAAAATCAGTATTAGGTAAAAATAATGCTTTTGTCGATTCTTTTTTGTAACCCATCAAAGCTAGCTGGCCATCAGTTTTAACAGCAATGCGATTACTTAATATAGTCTCCCCATCCACTTCTTTAATTTGAGTTTTTTTAATATCAAGGCTTACTGTCTGTCCTGGCTTAACAGCATTTGCAAAAGTGAATTGATAGTTACTAAAATGTAATTCGTTATCGGAAATTATATCTATTTCATTGTTTTTAATACGATAATTGGATACCAAGTTCTCAATAAATGACTCAAGTTGAAACCCTAAAACAATAGGGCCACCAAATGGGTTTTGTTTTATTTCATGCCACTTATGTGGATCATGAAATAGGTTAAAGTCATCAGTTGCATTCCGAGCAATATCAATATGAATTTGTTGAAAGTTAACTTCAGTCTTATTTATATGCATTTATTTTCCCCTGCCAAGACAAAATCATTATATTTGGGTATTTAAAGTCTATACTAAGTAATGTTATTTGAATATACAAGTTTAGATAAATAAGTATAGTAAAGTTACTCTAACTAGTCAGTTTATTGTACTAATTTGAAGAAAAGTTAAAGGATAAGATTATTCTTAATTCCTTTTGAGGTTTTTATCTATTGAATTAAAATTTAGGACTTGCAATGACTAATGAAAAACCAACATTAGTAAAAAGTTTTCAAGAATTTTTTACTGTTGAGGTTGCAAAAACTGCAAAACAGAAAAGCCAAGTATATGGAATAAGGTATAGAGTGTACTGTGATGAATTTGGGTATGAATCTATAGATAAGTTTCCTAATGAAGAAGAAAAAGATGAGTTTGATGACTTTTCTTTACATTGCTTGATTATGCATAAAAGTAGTGGCTTGCCTGCAGGCTGTGTCAGATTAGTTCCTGCATATGATAACCAGCATAAAGCAGTATCTTTACCGTTAGAGCTTCATTGTAATGATAGTTTGGATCATGAGTATATTGATGGTCTAAATTTGGATAGAAAAACAGTTTGTGAAATATCAAGACTGGCAATAGATTGTTTGTTTAGGCGACGTACAGGGGAGGAGTTAACTAGGTTTGGTGAAATTCATGGTTTAGATTGTACAAAACAAGAGCAACGTACATTTTCGCTTATAGCTATTGCTGCATTTTTAGCTGCTACAGCATTAACAGATATTAGTCATAAAACAAATGTATTTGCCATGATGGAACCATTTTTGCCCAGAATGATGAAAAGGTCTGGAATAAACTTTATTAAGTCAGGAGTTGATATGGACTATAGAGGTATAAGAGCCCCGTACTTTATTCAAACACAATCGGCTTTGGATAATATGCATGATGATTTAAAAGAGTTGTATTTGTGGATTTATAAACAAATAGAAACGCAGTACTAAATATGCTTATTACTGCAAGATAACTTAACCCAAGGTTGAAATATGTCAGATAATTTTACATTTAATTATAATGAAGCTTTCTCACGAAATATTGGCTGGGTTACAGAAAAAGAACAATCTATAATAAAAAGTAAGCGGATTGCAATTGCTGGTATGGGGGGTGTTGGGGGGAGTCATTTATTAACGCTGACACGTTTAGGTGTTGGTAATTTTAACATTGCTGATTTTGATAAATTTGAACTAGCAAATTTTAATCGACAAGCAGGTTCTTCAGTTCCACATATTGATCAGGAAAAGGCTTCAACTATGGAGGGTTTAGTCAAAGCAATTAACCCTGAATTAGATATAAGACGCTTCGATAAAGGGGTTACACTGGAAAATCTTGATGACTTTTTAGATGGTGTTGATCTGTATATAGATGGTTTGGATTTTTTTGTACTTGATATAAGGCAAAAAGTGTTTGCTCGTTGTTACGAACTAGGAATTCCAGCAATAACAGCTGCTCCATTAGGGATGGGAACGGCATTATTAACATTTCTCCCTGGTAAAATGAGCTTTGAAGAGTACTTTAGATTGGAAGGGTTAGATCCAGTGGAGCAACAAATTCATTTTCTAGTTGGTTTATCACCTTCTTTTTTACATCAACCCTATTTAGTTGATAAAAGTCGTGTCAACTTTGTCAATAAAAAAGGTCCATCCACACCTATGGCATGCGAGCTTTGTGCGGGTGCAACAGCGACGGAAGCTTTAAAAATCATGCTAAATCGTGGGAAAGTGCAATGTGCACCGTGGGGTTATCAGTTTGATGCTTTTAGAAATAAATTTAAAAAAACTTGGCGGCCTGCGGGGAATAATAATATTATTCAAAAAGTGGCCATTTATGTTGCGAGTAAAATAATTCTAGGGAACAAGTAAAAACCTGGTTAGTTTTTGATGAGATTGTTGCTTATTCCATGTGGGAAATTAAATGAATAAAATAATAATAAATAAAATACTGGAAGCTGCTGTTCAAGCACCATCAGGAGATAATGTACAACCTTGGGAATTAAAGGTGTCAGAAAGGTTTACAATGATAAAACTGTATAACTTGCCTGATAAAGACGATTCGTATTATAACTTTAATCAAATGGCATCATATATTTCTCATGGAGCTGTGATTGAAAATATTGTTATTGCTTCTCGTCATTTTGGGTTTTATGCTCAAGTTAATTTATTTCCAAATGAAAAAGAGTGTGATCTTGTAGCAATGATTAAATTGGTACCAGAAGAAGCTAAAGAAACACCTCTATATCAGGCAATTTTTGAACGATGTACTAATCGTTTTCAATTTAAAAAGGCGAAAGTAACAACTGAAATGATGGATACTGTACTTGCAAGTGTTAAAGGAATAGATAATGTTAGTGTTAAGCTCATCAGTCAAAAAGATAAGGTGAAACAAATATCTAAAGAGTTGATGGTAAATGATCGTTTGGTATTTGAACGTAAAGATATACATGGTTTTCTATTTGATAAAATTCGTTGGAATAAAAAGCAAATTGAAGAAACAATGGATGGAATGCCTGTTAGTGTCCTTGGATTAACCCCGATAGAAAAATTATCTTTTCCACTTATGAAGTTTTGGTCATTTGTTAAAATGGCTAATTATTTTGGGTTGTCTAGAATAGTCGCTCTTAAGTGTTGGTGGAATTGTCGTACATCAACAATGCTTGGGATGGTTAGTGTAAAAGGGAGTGACAAAGTAGCCTTTGTACAAGGTGGACGAGCAGTTCAGAGGGTGTGGCTTGAAACAACATTGCTTGGTTTATCTTTACAGCCTATTATTGGTTTAACATTATTGATTTATAGATTAAAAAACAATGAATTAAATGCATTTTCAAGAAAGCATCAAAAAATTGTTCGGCATAGTATGAACATTCTTCCCACGTTATTTAATACTGATCAAAATGATACCTTAGTCATGGGGTTTCGTATTGGGGCTGGCCCTACAATAGTAAAAACAAAAAGAAAGAAAATTATATTCTAATGTGTGGCTGAGTATAGTCATTAAATTCTGATAAAAATATTTTTATATTGATTTTTTTATCAAAATCAGTCCATATTAATATTTTTTTGTAAAAACGTAGACCTTCAGAAAAGGTTATCTGATTTTTCTTGTTTAAAACATAGGTGTATTGTTCGTGAAAAAGATTTCAGCTGTTCAAGTTTTTATTTTTATTTGCCTATTGAGTGTTGTAATAGTCTTAGGTTGGTCTACAACTTTTGCTATTTTAGATGTGCTTACTTTGGGGAGATATCTTGGTGTCGTTACCGTATTTTTATTGGTTGTTTTGGTTTATCTCTATGCTTTTTTAGTTTATCGACTTTTTCTGTATTTTTTCTCTCTTCAGGAGGGGGTGGTAGAGCAGGGTACAAAAGCTGAGCTTGTAGCGCAGGTTAATATTTTGTTTTATTTAGTATTGTTTAACAGTTTGATTCGCACTCACTTTATACCTGTGCCGCTCATGCGGTTGATTTATCAAGCTTTGGGGGCTCAATTAGGCGAAAACACTTATAGTGCTGGCGTTATACTAGATCCTCCTTTAACTGAAATTGGTAGTAACTGTATTGTTGGGCATGATGCTGCATTATTTTGTCATGCAATAGAAGGTGATAAATTTTCTTTATCCAAAATAATAATTGGTAATAATGTGACTGTAGGTGCAATGTCTATAGTTATGTCGGGAGTGAGTATAGCTGATGGAGCAATAATATCGGCTGGTTCAGTTGTGACAAAAAATACAGTTATTGGTGAAAATGAAGTTTGGGGAGGAGTGCCTGCAAAAAGGATAAAATAATTTATTGAGCGATTATATAAAGACGGTATTATTTAAATGAACCTTTTACAGGTATAGTTTTTAATATCTTTAAAAAATATGTTGAGTGGCTCTCGACTTACTTAAGTGTATGTTTTTTTAAGGCATATAAACGGAAAACCTTCCTTTGATCTCTTTAAGGAAAAAGGGTTAGAGGTAACTAATTGAAATACAGGAATCATTTAATGAATGTGAATTATAAGAAAACACGAATATTAACCTACTTTACTTTTCTAACACTTTTCTTTACAAGTTTTTGTGTTAATTCAGCAAAATTTTTAGATGCAGATCTTCAATTAGATAAAAATGATCTTGAATGGTCTAAAGTGAATAAGTTACCCGCAGATTATTTGCTAAAAAGTTTTGTAGATACTGAAAAAGCTAAATTAGCTAACAATTATCAGCGAATAATTGAATTGATTCATAAAAAGCAATATAAAAAGGCAAATCGTGAACTTGACTCACATATAGAGGCTGCTCCTATGGAGCCTATTTATTTGAATTTAAGAGCTGTTTTGAATGTACGTAATAAAGAATTTATTTTAGCTGAAAAAAATTATAATAAAGTACTTGAATTAGATTCAAAAAATATTCAGGCTTTACTTGGCTTATCTGCTACATCACTGGAAGCTAAAAACTATGCTTTAGCAAAACAATATGTTGATAAGGTCTTAAAATACTCACCTGCTCAGGCTTCTGCCTATATTATGTTATCTAAAATTGCTTTCGACCAATATGGTTTAGATGCGGCCGAGAAACAATTATTAAATGCAGCGGTAAGGTTAAAAGGAAATGTAAAAGAAGAATTAATTATTTTACAATTATTAGTAGCTGAATATAGTAATAGAAACCAATTAAAGAAAGTATTTCCTCTAGTTAAAGACTTATTTGTGCGTAATGAGGCTAACCTGCATGTCTCTTCATTTTATGCTTCAGTCTTACTTATGAATCAAGATCAAGCAGCTGCAGAGAAAATTTTACGCCAGATAATAAAGCAATACCCCAAAGATACAAAACATAAAGTGATGTTGGCAAAACTCCTAAGTAGACAGAAAGGAAAAGATGATGAAGTATTGTCTTTATTGGATCAGGCAATTATCTCTAGTAATAATGCTATCTCAACTTTGGTTTTAAAAGCTGCTTATTTAATTAAAATGGGTGAATTTCAGAAAGCTTATGATGTGGCGGATACTATTGAAAGTATTAACCCAAAGTTAAGTGTTGCTAAAATATTAAAAGGAGATGTGCACTTAAATGAGGGGGAATATGCTCAATCTTTTCAGTTTTATAAGCAAGCCTATTCTCTTGATCCGAGTTCAAAAGTACGGGAAAGCATGGTTAAATTACTTGTGCTTCAAGATAAGCTTCAAGATGCGATTGATCTTTTAGAAAATGATTTGCTAATAAAAGCTGATATATCAGCTCAGTTTAGACTTGCTAACTTATATCAAAAAATAAAAAATTATAAGCAAGCGCTTAAGTATTATTTGATGGTTGCTAATAAGGATAAAGATAATGCTTTGGTTCTTAATAATTTAGCTTGGGTTTATAGTTTATTAGGAGATTACTCAAAGGCTGAAGAAGTGGCGGAAAAAGCACATAAACTAATGCCTAAGTCAGCGATTATAGCAGATACCTATGGATATATTTTACTAGGGAATGGAAAGAAACAAGAAAGCTTAACACTGTTACAACAAGCGGTTGAGTCTATGCCTGGCTTAGACGAAATTCAGCTTCATTTGGCTGAATCATATTTGGCAAATGATAATAAACATCAGGCAGTAAAAATACTAGAACAGTTAGTAGTTAAAAAGAGTAAAGAGAAAGAAAAAGCTATAAAGATAATGGAGCAGTTAAAGTAGATTTTTTTGTCCTGTAGTATTAAATAATATCTTAAGTAGGGCTCTAAAATTAAGGGGTATGGATAATATTAATCATTCCGAAAGTATTGGCAGTATAAAATATGTTTTAAGTGTTCTTGTTTAAATTCATTTAACTGTCAGAGCTTATGGAACGATTAATGGTTTTAGCTGCTATTTCCAAAAAGGTATGAGGTAAGAGAATAGTAAACAGGAGTGCAATACTATTTTTTCTTGCCTGAAACATAACTATAATTAACATTTAAGAGTAGGTTCATAATGCATGTTTTATTAACAGGAGGTGCGGGCTTTATTGGTTCGCATACAGCAGACCTTTTAATTCAAAAGGGTCATAAAGTACGTATTTTGGATTTTCTCGATTCACAGATACATGGTGAAAATGCAAAATTTCCTGATTACCTGCACTCTGATATTGAAAAAATATATGGTGATGTTTGTAATGTGAACGATGTAAATAAGGCCTTGGAAGGTATTGATGCTGTCTATCATTTTGCAGCATTAACAGGGGTAGGGCAAAGCATGTATGATATGCGAGATTATGTTTATACTAATAATGTAGGTACAGCAACATTATTAGAATGTATTGTAAAGAAGAGCATGCACTTAAAGCATTTTGTCTTAGCTTCTTCTCGCGCTGTTTATGGTGAAGGTACTCATACATGTAGTACACATGGCACAATTTATCCTTCGCTACGTTTACGAGAAGATTTAGATAAAGGCATTTTTGATCAACTTTGCCCTCTATGTAAAGAAAAACTTCAGCCTGTTCCGACCGAAGAAAATCGCCCTTTAGATCCTTTGTCTGTTTATGCCGAAACTAAAAAACATCAGGAAGATTACTGTCGATACGCCAGTAATACCTTTGGTGTTCCTGTTACTATTTTGCGTTATTTTAATGTTTATGGTTCTAGGCAGTCACTAAAAAACCCATACACGGGGGTGGTGTCAATTTTCTATAATCGAATTGTTGCAAACCAGGTGCTTTCTCTTTATGAGCAAGGTAAGCCTGGGCGAGATTTTGTTCATGTTCATGATGTTGCCAAAGCAAATGTATTGGTTTTAGAAAATGAGTTCGATGGCTCTTCTGTATACAATGTTGGAAGTGGAAATAATGATAGTATAAAAGAAGTGGCTAATGCTTTAGCGGCGGCATGTAATAAAACCGTAGAAATGCGAGACCTTGGTGAGTTTCGTCAAGGTGATATTTATTCCTGTTTTGCAGATTTAAATCAAACTAAGCGAGAGCTAGGTTATCACCCCTGTGTATCTCTTGAGCAAGGTATGGCTGAGTTTGTAGTATGGGCAAGTACTCAAGAGTCTTTTGATGGGTATGAAAAAACAGTTGATGAATTAGATAAATATGGTCTTTTTGGCAGAGCTAAGGAATCATAATGGCTCAACGTAAATGTATTTTGTTTTTTGCTGAAGCTGTTACATTAGCTCATATTACAAGGCCTTTAGTCTTGGCTCAATCATTAGACCCAGAGCAATATGAAGTGCATTTTGCCAGCTCAACAGAGTTTGATTTTGTATTTCCTGAGCAGTCGACGATAACAAAGCATGTTATTAACAGTATTCCTAGTAGCCAGTTTATTAAAGCCTTATCAACAGGAGCAAGGTTATATGATAAAAAAACACTTGCAGGATATATTGATGAAGATATTGCTTTAATTGAATACTTAAAACCAGATATTGTGGTGGGTGATTTTAGATTATCGTTAGCTGTGAGTGCTACTAAATGTCATGTCCCTTATATTGCCCTAACTAATGCACACTGGAGTCCTTATAGTAGTAAGAAAGATTACCCTTTACCTACTCATTTTATGACAAAATACTTAGGGCTTAGGGTAACGGATTTTTTCTTCCAAGCCATTAGACCGATAATTTTTAACTACCATGCTAGGCCGCATAATCAATTGAGGGTGGATTATAATCTGGAACCAATTGGTGGCTTGAGTCAGGTCTATACTTATGGTGATTATACTATGTATCTGGATGTTCCAGAGTTGATCCCTATGACGCCTTTACCAAAAAACCACTATTTTATTGGGCCATTAATTTGGTCTCCTTCAATTCCATTGCCTACTTGGTTTAATAAGTTGAAAGGTAGTAAACAAACTGTTTATGTGACCTTGGGCTCGTCAGGCGTGGCGAGCGCATTGCCTGCTATTGTTTCAGTATTAAGTCAGTTGGATGTCAATATTGTCGTTTCTACAGCAGGGCGGTTTAACTTGTCTATGGCGGAGAATATTTATGTTGAAGATTATTTGCCAGCAATCGAAATTATTAAAAAATGTGATTTAGTTGTTTGTAATGGTGGAAGTGCTACGGCGTACCAAGCTTTGTCAGAAGGTGTTCCTGTGTTAGGAATAGCGAGTAATATGGATCAATATTTAACCATGAGCTATATTGAGATTGAAAAAGTAGGTAAGTTATTAAGATCGGAGCAAGCGAGTAACGTGACTCTATTAAAGAAAGTTGCAGAGGAGTTGTTGGTAGGCGGGTACAAGTCAAAAGCGGAGGAAATGGGGAGGATATTTAAAGGTCTTAATTGTTGCAAGCAGTTCAATAAAATTATTGAACAGTTATAGTTATAAGTTGAATATACTTTGCTAGATGAGTTATTAAATAATAATTGTAGTTCGTTATAAAATATCTATAAAAAAGGGCTGCCATTAGGGCAGCCCTTTTTTATTAGTTAACTTTTATGCTTGTTTTTTACGAGCAGTAAAGCCAGCTGCAAATAAACCTAAGCCAAGTAAAGCGATTGTAGATGGCTCTGGTACGGCAGTTATAGAGCCTAATTTAAGGTCAATGGCTGCTTGTGAGCCAAAAGGGCTAATTACAAATTCTATTGCGCCTACTTGTGTTAAATCAACACCATCAGTAGTGATAAGGTTTGAGCTATCAAGACACGTTAGGCTGATTGTACCTGCATCATTACAGCTAGACCATGTGTTAAGTCCTAGGAAGGAAGTAACAGGAGTAGTGCTATCAACTTCACTTGATGCTAAAAATGCTGTAACTGATGCCCCAGTCATGTCCCAAATTTGAACAGTAAAAGTAAAACCCAAGTCAGAGAAAAAAGTTTCAAGTTGGAATACGGTGTTTACTCCACCTTCAGTTATATCTATACCACCAAGACCATCGATATCAACATTTAAGTAATTGTCAGGATCCGTCCCGATTGCTGTATTCGCGTCGGCACCATCCCATTGAATAATACCCTGAGCAGTAACACCAGCATCTGCTGAAAAAGTTAACTTGTTGGAAGATACGCGGACAGATGCACCATCCGCACCTTCCTCACCAGTTGTTAATACGTTAACACCAATGTCACGGTTACCACCAAGAATATCAGTGCCGCCAGTATTTACAGTAGAAGAAAATCCTGATCCATCTTTATAATCAAATGTCCCAGCGGCGTCTGCAGTAAAATCTTCTAGTTCAGCTTGATCCGTTGTAAAAAGGTCAATATTCATGGCGTTTGAATTTGCACTAAAGGCTAAAAGTGCAGCAGTTGTTAATGTTGTAAATTTATTTCGTTTCATTTTGTAATCCTTGAATTTTAAAGTTGTTAGACTTACTTGGTTATTAAGCGAACATTGTACCATGCTGTATAAAATACAATAAATACAAGTTGTTATGGTTTTTTTAATGTGGGGAAGGGGCGGGGGGGGGTAATATTGTAAAAAAAATGGACAGACCTTTATTGAACAGTTATAAAAGTTGTGGAGATTGGTTGGCTGAATTGGTAAAACTACCTTAAATAAGGTGCTTTTTGCTAAATTAGGTTAGGTTAAAATTAAACCCCAATGTACTGTTTACATTGGTAAAGTTCTTTATTAATCTACAAATTTACCCCGCTGACTTCGTTTTATTATTTTATTTGACCTTATGTAAGTTATTTAGAGATCAAGTCTTTAATAATAGGGTGCATTATGCTACCTAAATATATTTATATTATTGATTTTAAGGTAATTTATTGTTTTTATGGTGATTGTTTTTACTGTAAATTTTATTGACATAAAAGCAGTTTTATTTAATTTTAAGACTTAAAAGATTATGGGTATTTAGTTTAAAGTTGTTCGGCGTTCTATTTATTCACTAAAATTATCTAAAAGGATTAAAGAAAATTAGATTTAAAGCTCTGCTGGTGCAGATTGTAGCTATACTATTGAGTATGTGTTCCTTAACATAAACGTTTTGAATTAAATGTAGGTTGTGATTGTAGGATGAGTTTTAGGCTATTAATTGATGCTTTAACTAAAATTGTAGTCTGTTTTAATACATTATTTATTCTTGGTAGGAGGCAACGAGTCCATTCCTTTCGAAGATTTGCTGTTAACTTTTATTCTGTAAAGGTTATTTCTAATGGTTGATTTAGTCATCAGTGTAGTAAAAAATGCAGGAGCTATTTTATGAGATTTGTTTTTTCTTTAACTGTTGCGGTAGTCCAGCTAATTATAAGTGTGTCTGCATATGCGGAAGAACAGTTTGTTTCAGTTGAGTCCATTACACGAAATATTTCAATTACTGGTTTTACTCGTGCGAGTGCCAAAATGCCCTTGACAACAGAGGTTGAGGGTAAGGTCAGTGCTGTGTTTGCTGATATTGGTGATAGTATTTTAGCTAATAAAGTATTTGCTTGTTTAGACGATACTTTTGTACAAATTGATATTAAGTTAGTTCAAAAAGAAATGTCTCGTCATTATGTTGATATAAAATATTTCAAGAAAGAAGTTTCTCGCTATCAAAAACTGGTTAATAAGCAAACAGTAGCTGTCAGTGCTTTAGATAGTTTAATGCGTGATTTGTCTAATGCGAGAGAAGCTCTTGCTATTGCTAGCATTCGTAAACAACGATTAGAAGAGAAAAGGCGAAGACATTGTATTGAGGCCCCAGAGGGGTGGGAGGTTATTGATCGTAGTATTGAAATAGGTCAGTGGGTTGGGCAGGGTGAGGTTGTCGCTAAGATTGGTAATTATTCTCAATTGAGTATTCCATTAACGCTTTCTCAGCAGGAATTGACTTCTCTTAAGAAAAATAAAGATAATATTGAACTAATACTATCTGGCAATAATTTAAAAATCCCCGCAACTATTGAGCATATCTCTCCTGCTTTTGATGAAAAGACACGAAAAATTCTAGTTAATTTGTTGATAAAAAAAAGCTTACCAGAACTGCATGGAGGAATGAGGGTTGAGCTTATCTTAAAAACTTCAGGATCTAAAGGGTCATCCTTTTTTATTGATAAGCGTGCCTTGGAAGAAAGGTTTGAGGAGTATTGGTTACAACGTAAAGACGGTAAGAGAATCAGAGTTAAATTGCTTACTGAACAAGCTAATGGAACGGCCACTATTTCTTCGCGAGAAATTAAATTGGGTGATCAGTTTAAAATAATTTCATTTTAATTAGGGCTTTTAAATTATGGAGTTACTAGGTCGGTTTTCAATTGAACAAAAGATTTTTTTTAACCTTGTCTTTATTCTTTTGATAGTAGCTGGTTTTTTTGCTATGTTTGCGCTTCCTACAGAGCGGTATCCTGACATTAATATGGCAGTGATTAATGTCGTTACGGATTATCCTGGTGCTTCACCTTCTGATGTTGAGTCACTCGTTACGCGTAAACTCGAAGAAGCTGTTGAAAACATTGAAAACATAGAGTGGGTGTCATCCACTTCGCAAGCTGAACATTCCTACATTCGTATAAAATTAGTCGACGATAGTGATTATGATGATTTATATGATGAAATCCGCTTTAACATTTTAAATGCTAAAGCGGAGCTGCCTATTGAAGTCGATCAGCCAAGAATAGAAACTGTAACAATGGGGGTGTTATTGCCAGTTGTTATTGTTAATTTGGGTGGGGATCATGAAAATCGAGCATTGACTTTAATGGCGGAGCAATTGAAGTCGTCGTTAAAAAAAATTGACGGTGTAAAAAAGATTATTATTTCTGGTGAGGTAATAAGAGAGTTTCATGTTTATTTAGACCCTGAAAGATTAAGGTATTTTGGGGTAAGTTTTGAGGAAGTTGCCCTTGCTCTACAACAAGCTAATGTTTCAATGACTGCAGGAAGTCTTGAAATATTATCTGAAGAATATTTGATTAAGGTGGATGAAAAGTTTCATGATCGCAACATGATGGTACAAACCATTGTTCGTCGTGATGGTGATGGCGGTTTTATTCGGCTTGAAGACTTGATTAGTAATGCAGGATTTAATTACCGAAAACCAAATATAATATCTTCAGTAAATGGGAAAAACTCCATTGCACTTAATGTTATAAAAATGCCTGAAGGGAATGCTTTGGCTATTAGGTCAAATGTCACAAAAGTGTTGGATCAGTTTCAACCGTTATTTAAGCAAGAGCATTTGGAGATTACCTTAACACAAGATTCATCTATCAAAATAAATGATGGTTTAACAACGTTAGGGTGGAATTTTGTAGTAGGTATGATTTTGGTTTCTTTAGGCTCATGGTATTTTATGGGGATAAGGAATGCCGGGTTGATTACGATAGGAATTCCATTTTCATTTTTATTTACTATGTTGATTATGTATTTAACCAGCTATAGTTTTAATGAAATTACTTTATTTGCTTTTGTTTTGGTATCAGGAATTATAGTTGATGATGCTATTGTAGTTACAGAAAATATTTATCGTTATATTCAAAAAGGATATCAACCTCACCAAGCTATTACTGAAGGTTTATCTGAAGTCGCATTGCCAGTATTTTCATCAACTTTAACAACAATGGCTGCATTTTTACCGATGCTGATTATGACAGGTACTACAGGCGAGTTTTTTGCCCAGATTCCTGCGGTTGTGTGCTTTGCTCTTTTAGCTTCTTTATTTGAATGTTTCTTTATTTTACCCGTTCATTATTTGGATTTTGGTCCTCAAAAAGCTCAATTATTAGCACAGCGACTGGAAAATGATAATTTTATAGTTTCTTTTTTCCGCGTTATTACTCAACATGTACTTAAATGGACTCTTAAGTTTAGAGCTTTAACCATATTTTTAGTGTTGGTTTTATTAAGTTTGTCGATTGGTATTATGTATGTATCAATGGCGGGTATTTTACCTTTGGTTAAAACACAGTTTTTCCCTGATGACTATGCCATTTATTTTGTTGATATAAAAGGGCCTCCTAATGCATCTATTAATACAATGGATAAGTTAAATAGAGCTGTTTCAAATTCGATAATGGATGATGGGCCAGGTAAAGCAAAGTCAGCAACAGGATTGGCAGGGCTTTATATGAATGAGGATTATGAATTAATTCATGGTCAAAATTTTGGTGTTGTTATTGTTACTTTGCCGGCCAAAAAAAATCAAACAATTATTGATCCAATGCAGCATTTATCAGAGATGCGAACAAAGTTAAAAAAGGAGTTTGAGCATAGTGGTTTTGTTCTGAGTGTTCACCCAATGAAAGAGGGCCCACCTTCTGGAAAGGCTATTAATGTAAAAGTAATGGGAAGTAATTTAAATGCAGTTTCTCAGTTATCTGAGAAAGTATTTGTTTTTTTACAGACAGAAAAACAAATTTCTCCATATTTAGTTGAGCTGGAAAATGATCGAGGACTCCCTAAAACAACTTATCAGTTTGAGGTTCGTCATGATAGGGTTAAAGAATATAACCTTAATAGTACTGAAGTCGCTCGATTAGCGAGTAGTGTATTAGATGGGCGATATATTGGGAAATTTCGTTCTAGTGATGAAGAAATTGATCTTAAATTATTAATTGACCAAGAAAGTATTGAGACACCTGAGCAAACTTTATCAATTCCAGTTGTTGAAAGTGCTGTCGGCCCTATATTGTTAGGTGATTTAACAAAGCTTCGTAGTTATGATGAAGTAGGTGAGTTTCATCGCTATCAGGGGCAGAGAACTATAAGTATTAAAGCTGATTTAAAAACAGCTGCCCCAATTTCATCAGCTTATGTTATTAATCAAATAAGGGCATATTACGACTCTATTAGAGACCGTTACCCTGGAGCAACAATTATTTTTAGTGGAGAGTACGAGAATACACAGAAATCATATCATTCGTTGATTTTTGCTTTCTGCATTGCTGTGATGATAATTTATATGGTGTTGGCTGTTCAGTTTCAGTCTTATTTACAACCATTGATTATTCTTTTTGCTATTCTTTTTGCCATTATTGGTATTGTTTTAGGGAAGTTTATAACTCAGTCATTATTCACGATTAATAGTTTTATTGCTGTTATTGGTGTTGTTGGGGTGGTTGTAAATGACTCCTTAGTTTTGATAGATTTTATGAATAAGGGTTATCGATCTGGTTTATCACGTAAAGAGTCAATTGATAATGCTATTAAAGTAAGATTGCGCCCCATTGTGTTAACAACTATGACAACAATTTTAGGTTTGTTGCCTATGGCTTTGGGAATACCAACTTATTCAGTCGTGTGGGGGGCAATGGCATCGACTTTTGTTTGTGGTTTGGGCGTTGCTACTTTATTAACATTGTGGGTCGCCCCTGTATTATGGGATTTAATTCAAGCTAGACAAGAAAAAGCATAAATTAATATGGAAATGAAATTTGATTTAACTGTAGCAAATTGGCTGGCTTTTGTTGCTGACCCTTCAATGAGTTTTTCAAGGCTTGGATATGGGGATCATGAAAAAGAAATGATTAAACTTTTTTTAACTAAATTAGTTGAGGGTAGTTTTTCTTCTTTAAATGAGCCACAGGATGTTGTAGAAAACTTACAGTTATTATTAAATAGGTTTGTTTCTGATGATAGTTTAGTTATTGAAGGGGCTTATGCTGAAATTAGGCATTATCTAGGAAAAAAACAGTGGATTGCGCTTATTATTCCTTCAGGCATTGAACAGGCTATGGATAATGTACTTTGTGATCCTGAGTTATTGGGATATTTAGTTAACATGACTCCAGAAAGTCAGGGTCTTATTGTACAGCTAGATGAAGCACCTAATACAATGATTAGGTTGCTTGATGTACATGGTGTGTTGAAAACTGCATTGAATAAAGCTAATACATGGCCAGGAATACTGATTTGGAGCCCTGGAGGAGATTCTGTTTTTTTGCCTATTGGCTCAGTCGCTTGTCTTGAAATTGATATTGAAGCAAGGTTGCAATGGGTTTTTTCTACTCTGTTCTCATCATCTGTATTTGATTTAGGTAATTTAAACGTTAGATATAAATATGAATTTCCTGAAGTATTTGAAAATGAAATTAAAACAGTCAATATTATACATTTAAGTGACCTCCATATTGGAAATGTTGAATCAAGCTTCAGAATGGCTCGTATTCAACAATGTGTCAGAGCTTTAGTTGAGGAATTGGGCCAAACATCTAAAATAGTTCCTGTAATAACAGGTAATTTTATGGATAATCCTAGTGAGAAGCATATTGATAAGGTTAGTTCTTTTTGGGAGTTTCTTGCTGGAATGGGGACAGAAGAGCCATTATTGGTTTTTGGTAACAATGATGTTAGACAAGACGGAAATATAAATGAAAGTTATCGCAAGGCCGTTGGATTTCAAAATAATAAAGTAACTTGGTATGAAAATGAAAAAATAGCAATTATTTCTTTAAATACGGTGCTTCATGGAAACCTGGAAGGGGGAGGGGTTGGGGAAGAGCAATTGAGTTCTATTTCATATGAAATAGAAAGAAAAGTTGATAATAAGGATTATAAATTTTTAATGTTGATGCACCACTTACCTGATAATCCTCACAAAATAGATAATGTACTTCAGCCATTTTATGAAAAAATTATAGGTGAAAATTTTGATACTTCTAAGGTCATTAAAAATGCAGATTTATTATTTGACTTTGTGAGAAAGTATTCTGTCTCAGTCCTGCTACATGGACATCAACAAGTACCTGTTATTAGTCAAGCTCAGGGGCAAGGCAATGTTTCAGTGGTAGGGTGCGGAGCAACTATTGGTCGACGGTCAAAGTTTGATGGTAACGTTTATTTTAGTCTTAATGTTATTTCTATAAATTGTTTTAGTCATGCAATGTCTTCTCGGTTATTGGCAATTAGAAAGCCTGAAGATGGGTTTGTTGATGATAATAGGCATGAAGTCATTTTTCGAACTGTAATTTAAGAGATTGTTATCTTAAAGCTTATTTTTGAGTATTTGATTGGGTATGTATAAAAATGTACTGTTATAGTGCTTAGCTCCCCATAAAGGTGCAATGAATGACTAAGAAAGTGATTTATTTGGAAGAATAAGGGAGGGTTTTTAAGTTGTCAGATTAGTAAGGGTCTGATTTTTAAGTGATATATATTTTAATTTAGGAACTGTTATACACTTTTTAAAATAATTAGTTCGTTTTGGTTTGTTTTTTGCTTATTATAGTTTTGATTTGTTAATTAAATCTCTTTTTTGTTGATAGGTATAAGGCAACCTAACTTATATCTTTTTTTTCTTGTTTTTTTGGAGTTGTAATGGAAACCGTTGTATTCCTGATTGTTGCTTTAGTTTTGGCTTATGTACTTGTATACACACCTGTAAGTGGTGTTTTTGCTGGCTCTGAAGCATCGTCTCGTCAGGATGATGATAAGCTGATCATCCCTGAAGATTCAGCACTAAGACGTCATTTTCTTAGTAATTTACAAGCTGAAATTGAATCAGAATTATCTCCACGTCCAACTTGTTCTATGCTTAAGCGCCATCATGATGCTTTAGTTTCAGTGGAAATGGAAAAGCGTTTGCTTGCTTAATTTAGCTTTATTTACTTACACAGGGAAGTGTAAGTAAGATTGTTATTATCTTCTTTTAAATAGTCTAATAAATCGATCGAAAAACTCATGCATAATGAGGGCAGACAGTATCAATGCTGTTCCTGTTATTATTTTTACTGTAATAGTTTCGTTATTGATGGTGTGTCCCAGATATAAAGCAAGAACTGGCGATATTAAAGGAATGAAGCCAACTGTTGTTGCGGATAAGTGAATAAGTAAATAGTAGTAAAGTACAAAACCGATGGTTGTTGCAATAACACCTAAATAAACAATAGACATTATATTGATATTGGTTAGGTTTTGGGGCCAAGTGGCATCGGCAAATATTACCCAGGTAAGAAAATAAGCGGGAAGCGCAAAGACTAGTCCTCCAGTCACTTGTGTTGTTGCAGGTAGTTTTGCATTAATTCGTTTAACCCACACTGCGCATGCTGTTTGTAACGATACCGCGCTTAAAATACCAACAATGCCATAAACAGCTTGTATATTAAGTTGTAATGCTGAGCTAAACATCATACTTAACCCTGAAAGCCCCAAAAAGTAAGAACAGACCTTTCCAAAACTCAAGCTGCGTTCTTTTAACCAAATTGCCGCAAAAAATGCACTTAAAAAGGGCGATAAACCAAAAATAACGGATACCCAGCCAGAAGGAACAAATTGCGCACCCCAATAAACACAAAGCATAGCGCCATACATTTGCACAGCTACAGATAAATATGTTTGTTTTGCTTTACGGTTAGAGGGCAGGCGTTTACGGCGAATTAAAAGTAATAGCAGCATACAGGCTGCTCCAATGGCCATGCGAGAACCTGCACCAAAAATAAAACCAGGTCCATCACCACTCCATTTAATAGCAAGGGGGGTGGTTGCCCATAAAAGAATAATACTTATATAAGCAAGTGCTATACGCATGTTGAATAAAAAATTAACAAAGTTCTGAAAGGAGGGAATCAATCATATTTTGAGCTTGTTGCTGATAGCTTGAGCCAAATAAATTAAGATGATTAAGAATATGGTACAAGTTGTATAGTGTTTTTCGGGTCGAGTAAGCCGAGTCTAAAGGATAGGATTCATTGTAAACATTATAAAAATGCTGACTAAAGCCACCAAATAATTCTGTCATAGCTATATCTGTTTCTCTATCGCCATAATAACAGGCAGGATCATAGATTATGGCTTCACCTTGTTTTGTCATCGCAGCATTACCAGACCATAAATCTCCATGAAGTAATGACGGCTGGGGAGTGTATCCTTTAAAGAAGTGATGTAAGGTGTTAGATAGTCTTTTACCTGATTCGATTAAACACCCTTTAAAACCATTTTGTTCAGCAAGTGATAATTGAAAGTCTAAACGATTCGTTTGCCAAAAAATTGGCCACTGATCAGTTGCAGTGTTAATTTGTGGAGTTGAGCCAATTGTATTTTCTTGGTGCCAACCAAAAAATTCTTGGGGGACTTTATGTAAAGCAGCTAATTGATGACCTAATTGACTATCTGATTGTTGGTTTCCTGCAAAAAGCTTAACATATTCTAAAACTAAGAATGCGTGTTCGGAAGTTTTGCCAAATAATATGGGCTTGGGTACTTTGATGGTATTTGTTTTAGCTATTTCTGCTAAGCCAGTAAATTCAGCTTCAAACATAGAGATTAAATCTACTTGGTTTAGCTTTATAAAATAACGATTATTATTGCTTTGTATAATATAGCCAGAGTTAATGCAGCCACCAGAAACAGGATGTATATCTGTTATTTTAAAGGAAGTGCTAGTGGCTTGCTCAAGCTGCTTGCTAATGGAATTCCAGGTTTCTGGAGTGGGCATAATTAATTGTTTGTATTAAATCTAATGCTGGTAGCTCTTCTGTAAGATAGCATGCAGCTTTTCTAGCCCTATTTGTCGTGTTAAGGTTATATTTCTTTCGGGGATTTTTTCGGGGTGAGGGTAGGAATCTAAAGCTTTCTCCAGACTTTCTTCTCTAATAAGATGAAGCATGGGGTATGGTGAACGATTAGTGTAGTTTGCTGGATCAGTTTCAGCTTCACCATCAAAGCAATAGTTTGGGTGAAAGCTAGCTAATTGATAGATACCTTCATATTGCTGGTCAAATAAAAGTGATTCAGCAAAGCTAAGAAAATCAAGATAATCATCAAAATGAGTGAAGTTATTTGGGAAAATAACTAATGTTGTTTCTATTGATGAATCAGAATCTAAGATTTGACACTCACTAATAACTGATTCTAGGCATTGTTCAATATTATCGGATTCGATAACGGCGTATCGAATACTACCTTTATCATGTTCTTTTTTAGCAAAAGGGCAGATATTATAGCTAATGATAAAAGAGCTAAGCCACGATTCGGTTTGTTTTATGATGTTTTCAATTAGCATAAGAATGAGATGTAAAAAAGCCTCTTTGAAGAGGCTTTTTTTAAAAGAGTTAGCTGTGGCTTGTGCCTTCTGAAATACGTTGTTCTCTAAGTTCTTTTGCATGTTCAACTTTGGAGAAAACTCTAAGAATATCTGTAGAAGATAAAATCCCCACTAGTTTGTTATCTTTAACAACCGGTAAAGCCCCAAGTTTATGATTAGCCATTGTTGCTGCAGCATCTGACGCTAATGTGTCAGGTGTTATGGAAACAACGCCTCGGCGCATAATGTTTTGTACTTTTTTAGGTATAACATGAAGCTCAGTGCCATCTTTATTAGATTCAATAGCATTTGAGTTGCTTTTTGGTCCTAGAGCTTTGTACATATCTCTGTCTGAAACCATGCCCACAACTTTCCCTTTTTCTACAACTGGTAAGTGTCTGACTTTTTCGTAGTGAATTAAAAAGAATACACGATCAATCATATCGTGTGGTTCAACAGTAAATACCGTGGAAGTCATTAGTTCTTCAACGCGCATAAAAGTCCCCTCTTAAAATAAATGTAGATTACAAATTGAGTGCATAAAATTAATAGTAGTCCTTGTTAGTTAAGAGGACGATGTCCTTCTCTTTAAAGTGCTCTATTTATCTATGTACGTTCCATATTACTAAGAATAAGGAAGTTATAAGGTTTTTACAAGTTGTTAAGGTAAAGGAATTAAAAATGTTCATGTATTAAAGGTATAGAGCTAGTATGCAGGTCATTGATTTGTATGTATACAAATCAATTTATGTGCCAGAGAAATAAATTGAGACTTTTTAGCTGTATTGGGATGTTTTTAATTCAATGCTAATTGAGATAAAATGGCGCAATCAAATAAGCGTCTGAATATTAAAGTATACAGGCAGTAAATTTTTAATAAACTTTGGAGTTTTTATGCGTATTATTCTTTTAGGTAGTCCAGGATCAGGTAAAGGTACACAGGCACAATTTATCACTAAGAAATATGGTATTCCTCAAATATCAACAGGTGATATGTTACGAGCTGCTGTAAAGGCTGGAACTGCTTTAGGTCTAGAAGCTAAAAAAGTAATGGATGCTGGTGGCTTGGTTTCTGATGATATTATTTTAGGTTTGATTAAAGAGCGTATTCAAGAAGATGATTGTTCTAATGGCTTTTTGTTAGATGGCTTTCCAAGAACGATTGCCCAAGCTGAAGGTTTAATTGCTATGCAGGTAACAGTTGATCATGTTATTGAAATTGCGGTGGAAGATTCTGACATTATTAAAAGAATGAGTGGAAGAAGGGTGCATTTAGCATCTGGTCGTACTTATCACATTGAATTTAATAAACCTAAACAAGAAGGTATTGATGATGAAACAGGTGAATCTCTTATTCAAAGAGATGACGATCAAGAAGATATCGTGAAGAAACGATTGACTGTTTATCATGATCAAACCAAGCCGTTAGTTAATTTTTATTCTGCGGATAAATCAGTTAAATTTAGTTCAATTGCTGGTGTAGGTGATGTGAGTGACATTACTGCAAAAGTTTTCTCTATTTTAGGGTAATAAATTTTATATAGACACCTGGTTTGTTACGAAATAATAGGCTAGGTGGTTTTAATTGTTGTTTAGAGGTGTGTTGAGTGTCAAAAAAAGTTGATGTAGCTGTTGTGGGTGCAACTGGTGCAGTTGGAGAAGCCATGTTGTCGATTCTGGAAGAACGTAATTTTCCAGTGGGTAATGTTTATGCTTTAGCAAGCAGCCGATCAGTAGGGAAACGTATTCCTTTTAAAGGGGGTTCTATCATTGTTGAAGATTTGGCCGAGTTTGATTTTTCTAAAGCGCAAATTGGTTTGTTTTCTGCGGGAGCTTCAATTTCAAGAGAATATGCACCGATAGCAGCGGCTAAAGGTTGTATTGTTATTGATAATACTTCTGAGTTTCGTTATGACGATGATATTCCTCTTGTGGTACCTGAAGTAAATCCAGAGAAGATTGCTGATTATCAAATGCGCGGAATCATAGCTAACCCAAACTGTTCAACCATTCAAATGTTGGTTGCATTAAAACCGATTTACGATGCTGTGGGAATTGATCGAATTAACGTGTGTACCTACCAAGCTGTGTCGGGTACAGGAAAAGAAGCGATAGAAGAAGTGGTTAAGCAGACTGCTCAGCTGTTAAATGGAAAACCTATTACAGCTGAAGTGTATCCTAAACAAATAGCATTTAATGTATTGCCTCAAATTGATGTGTTTATGGATAACGGCTACACCAAAGAGGAAATGAAAATGGTGTGGGAAACTCAAAAAATATTTGCTGATACTGCGATTCAAGTAAATCCAACAGCAGTACGAGTTCCTGTTTTTTATGGGCATTCTGAAGCAGTACATATTGAAACAAAAGAAAAAATTGAAGTTAATACGGTACGTCAATTATTGAGTGAGGCACCTGGTGTTACAGTTATGGATGATCGTGTGGATGGTGGGTACCCTACGGCAGTGACTGAGTCTTCAGGCAATGATGATGTGTTTGTTGGAAGAATCAGAGAAGATATTTCTCATCCCCAAGGTATTGATTTGTGGGTGGTTGGTGATAATGTCCGTAAAGGAGCCGCATTAAATAGCATACAAATTGCAGAAGAGCTGGTAAAAAAATACATCTAGTCTAAGCTTAGTTAATATATACATAGCCACTTAAATTAGATGGAGAGACTTTGTAGTTTAAGTGGTTTTTATGATGATTATTAATATAGCTAAGTTTTTATCGCAATCTGGAAGCAAGCAGTGTTGAGTTTGTTTTTTGGTAAATATAATCGTTATATTTTTTTCTAAAAATCAACGAAAACCTAATTGTAGGTTTTTGCAGTTGCTTATCTATTTGTTAGATAGCTTAATGAGGTTTGAGACTGTGGTAAAAAATTGTAAAGGAGATGGTTGTGCGCAATTTAACTAAAACTATAGCGGCTGTATCATTATTGATGCCAGCAAGTGCCTATTCTTTAGGTATTGGTGATATTAAATTGCACTCAGCTTTAAACCAGAAACTGGATGCAGAAATTGCACTACTTGTTTCAGCTGGTGATAAAATTTCTGATATTAAAGTGAGATTAGCTTCACCTGATAAATTTGATGAAGCAGGAGTACCTTGGAGTTATTTCCTTTCAAAAATAAAATTTAAAGCAGTTACTCGAGCTGATGGATCAACGATTGTTAAGTTGAGTTCAAATGAAGCTTTAAGAGAACCTTTTTTAGATTTTCTATTAGAAGTTACTTGGGCTTCTGGTAATTTATATCGTGAATTTACTGTTTTAGTTGACCCACCTGTTAGTTATAAGAAAGCAACTATTCCTGTTATTCAAAAACCACAACAGTCTGCTACACCTACCTATGCTGATCAGCCTGTAAAAATAATCAACAGAGATGTTGATGTTGCTTCTCGAACATCAGCAGGAGAATATGGGCCAACAGCAAAGACCGACTCTCTTTGGAAAATTGCTAGTAAAACCAATGTTTATGATGATGTGTCTATAGAACAGATGATGATGTCTATCTATGAGGCAAACCCTAGAGCATTTTATAAGAAAAATGTTAATGCTCTAATGGCCGGGCAAACATTAAAGATTCCTGAAAAAGACGTTATTCTTAAGTTGTCAAAAAAACAGGCTTTAGCTGCTTTTAAACAACAAGATAATGTATGGAAAGGTCGTGTTGCTAAAAAGGAAAAACAGTCGAGCATAGAAGACAGTCTGCTTGCTAGTCAATTAGAATTAGAAGCACCTGTTGTAGATGAAATTGGTGATACTGTTGATGTTGTAACGGGTGATAAAAGTACAGCTAAACATATTGTTGATTCTGAAATAGATGACTCTAAAGTCGCTAGTAGTGATGAAGGATTGGCTCTTCAAGCTAGAATGGATAAGCTGGAGCAACAATTAGTAATGATGCAGAAAATTCTTATTTTAAAGGATGAGCAAATTGCAACATTACAAAATAAAAAACTAATTGAACCTAGTAGTAAAGCAGCAGAAACGACTGAGGTAGCTGAACCTGTTGTAACACCTGAAACAACAGAAACAACAGAAACAACAGAAACAACAGAAATAGTTGAGCCAGGAAAAATTAAAATAAAAACACTTGCAGAGGTGCAAGCCGAAGAAGAGGCTGCTAAAGTTGCTTCTAATGAAGTTGTCAAAAAACCAATTGAAACAACTAAAGTTGCACCTGAAAAAACGCCTGTTAAGGTTGAGCCAGTTAAAAAACCTAAACCTAAGTTTAAACTTAAGCCTGCACCTGTTATTGAAGAAGAAACTGATTATTTAACACTTGCAATTGGTGGTGGTAGTGCGCTTATTTTAAGTGCTCTTGGTGTGCTTTGGTGGCGTAGGAGAACTGTCGAGGAAGAGGATGATACAGAAAGTATGTTTGCAGCAGCAAGTGAAATTAGTTTGCCTGATGCCTCAGATGATGAATTATCTATTCCAGTTGCTGATGATTCATCACTCTATAATGTAGGAACAGTTGGTGAAAGTTCATTTTTAAGTGAATTTACACCGAGCGATTTTGATGCCTTTGATACAGATCAAAGTGAAGTGGATCCGGTTTCTGAAGCCGATGTTTATTTAGCTTATGGGCGATATCAGCAAGCTGAAGATTTAATGCTTCAAGCTATTAAAGATTATCCTGAGCGAGATGAATGTAAGTTAAAATTATTAGAAATATACTTTACTAATGAGAATAAAAGTTCTTATGAGGATTACGCAAAAGAGTTAGTTGCAGAAGGGAAGCCGGAAGATAGTGAGTTTTGGGATAAAGTAGTTGAAATGGGGAGGGAAATAGCCCCTGATTCGCCTTTATATACTGATAAAGCTAGTTTTGAATCTGTTGACTTAGAAAAGGAAAAGAAGCAGGAAAGTGAGCAAGTAGCCCTTGAAGTAGTTAAGGATGAAGAAGAAACCAATGAAGAGTTAGACGTAAGTACTGATTTTGATTTATCTATTTTTGAAGATACTGATATAGCTGATGATACTGTTGATAGCTCGATAGTAAGTGCAATAGAAGTGCAAGATGCTTCAACAACTCTTGATGAAGATGCTGCTGAAGCTGATGAAAATGTGCTGGACTTTGATTTAAGTGTTTTTGATCTTGATGGTACGGATGATGACAAATCTGAAATCAGTGCAACTGAAAGTGTTGAGTCAATTGAATTTGATTTAAACTCTGAGCCTGAAGAAATAAAGATTGAAGAGCCAAGTGAAACAACAGATGTTGAATCATTTGATTTTGACTTTGATTTAGGAACAGAAACAGAAGAAGCCTCTGTAGAACCTGAAATTATTGAGTTAGCAGCTGAAACTGATATCGATATAGATTTAGAAAGTTTTGATTTTTCATCTGATGATAAGCAAGAAGATAATGCTGTATCAAATGTTGATGATGAAATTGAAGTTATTGATAAGAGTGAAGTTGAGGAGTTCGAATTTGACTTTGATGCGCCTGAAGTACCATCCCAATCTCCTGAAACTGATCCGGTTATTAGTCTAGATGAAAGTGTTTCTGATTTAACTGATATGGATGAGTTAGAAACTAAGTTAGATCTAGCTAAAGCTTATATAGATATGGGGGATGCAGATGCTGCTGTTGATATTGCTAAAGAAGTACTGGAAAAAGGAAGTACGGAACAAAAAAAGGCTGCACAAGAGGTTCTTGATCAGCTAAAGTAAATTGATCAGTTATTTTCATCATCATGGCTATATAACTTATAGTTACCCGTGATTTGTTTAGAGTCATATTATTTATCAATAAAGAGCCCTATTAGGGCTTTTTTTATGCAAAAAATATAGGATTACAACGATTGTAGCTGCAAAAATATACTTTCTTTTTGTAAAGCAAAGTAAGTTATTTTCTCTTTAAGTAGATCAAATTTAGTAGTAATTAAATATGTCTCATGTTTTAAAAGGCTACTTTCTAAATCGTTTGCAAGTACCTGTATATCAGAAAAACCACAGAAACTGACAGAGCCATGAAGTTTATGCGTTATATCTTTAGCAAGGATAAGCTCGTTAGCTTTTAAGGCTTGTTCAATCAGTAATGATTGTTCAGGTAGTTCAATAAACAGTTTGTTAAATATAGTCGTTGCTAGCGTTTTATTTCCAGATGTTCTTTGTAATAGGGATGGTGCGTAATCAGTTTCTGTCAAAACTGGATAGGCTGTTGCTGCCACTGATTTAGGCAACCATAATGCAAACAATTCATCTAATTGATCTAATAAAATAGGTTTTATTAGGCATTCATCAAACTTATCATCAATAAGTGTTTTTTGTTCATCATTATAGAATTGTGCTGTTATCGCAATAACGGGGGTAGATTGATTGATAGAACTATCTTCTTTAATTATTTTTATCAGTTCTAAGCCACTATAAAAAGGCATGTGAATATCAAGCAAGATAAGATCATATTTATATTGCTGCAAGTAGTTAAGCGCTATTTTTCCATCAGCAGCAAAGGTTAAGTTATTATATTTCTCTTCTAGCTGTGACTGCAGTAAAAACCGATTAATTTCATTGTCGTCAGCAATAAAAATGGAAGCAGAGTTATTCATTAAGTAGTATGAATTTTAAAGTTAAAAGATGGTCCAGTTTTGTTTGGGGAAAACTGAAGGGAGGTAATATAAATTATTTTTATTGACTATTTTAGTAAATGCTAATATTCTTACTGCACTATATCTTAATTGGTTCTTGTTATTTAAATACTATAACAAAGACGGGTTAATTTTTTTTTAAAATGCATAACAATAATAATAGCGCATTTTCAATATAAATATGAGGATAAAATTATGGCTAGAATAGTTATCTTAGGTGCCGGTATTGGTGGTGTTCCAATGGCTTATGAAATGCAAGAGATGGTAGGTAAAGATCATGATGTCATTAGTATTTCAGATTCACCCACTTTTCACTTTGTACCTTCTAACCCTTGGATCCCACCTAAGTGGCGTAAGCCTGAAGATTTGAAAATTGAACTTGCCCCTGTCATGAAAAAGAAAGGGATTGAGTTTATTCAAAAAGCAGCAACCAAAGTTGATCCTAAAAATAACCAAATTGAAATGGCTGATGGAACTGCTGTTGCCTATGACTATTTAGTGATTGCAACTGGGCCTCGATTAGCATTTGATGAAGTTCCAGGGTTAGGGCCAGAGGGGTATACTTCATCGGTTTGTCATGTTGATCATGCAGAATTGGCATCTAGAGATTGGGATGAGTTTATGGAGAATCCTGGTCCTATTGTTATTGGTGCTGTTCAGGGGGCATCATGTTTTGGCCCTGCATATGAATATATGATGATTTTGGAAACTGAATTACGAAAAAGAAAAATTCGTGATCAAGTACCTATTACTTATGTTACTTCAGAGCCTTATATTGGTCACTTAGGTTTAGGTGGTGTTGGTGATACTAAAGGGTTATTAGAAAGTGCATTGCGTGACAAAACGATTAAATGGGTTACTAATGCCAAAGTCGATAAAATTGAAGATGGAATGATGTATGTCACAGAAGTTGATGAAAACTCTGAGGTTAAGGAAACTCATGAACTTCCGTTTAAACATTCTATGATGCTTCCTGCTTTTACAGGGATTGATGCGGTTAGAAATTCAGGTGCAGAAGGTTTAACTAATCCACGTGGGTTTGTGCTTGTGGATAAATATCAGCGTAATCCAACTTTTAATAATATTTATTCAGTTGGTGTTTGTGTTGCCTTACCACCTGTTGAAAAAACACCTGTTCCAGTGGGTACGCCAAAAACTGGTTATATGATTGAGTCAATGGTAACCGCTACGGCCCACAATATTAAAGACCAATTAGCAGGTAAAGAACCTTCTGATATCCCTAGCTTAAGTGCGTTATGTCTAGCTGATTTGGGTGATACTGGTGTTGCTTTCCTAGCTGTTCCACAAATCCCACCTAGAAATACTACATGGTCAAACCATGGGCGTTGGGTGCATATAGCTAAAATAGGCTTTGAAAAATATTTTATGCGTAAAATTAGAAAAGGTATCAGTGAGCCTTTTTATGAAAGAATGATGCTTAAAATTATGGGCGTTGTTCGTTTAAAGTAGGGAATAAAATGACTATAGAACGATGGGTGATGGCTGTTGCAGGGGCATTTATATTAATAAGTGTTAATTTAGCAGTTTTTTATTCAATTAACTGGTTATGGTTTACTGGTTTTGTTGGGTTGAACTTGTTACAAGCGGCTTTTACAGGGTTTTGTCCTTTAGCCATTGTTTTAAAAAAACTGGGTGTTAAATCTGGTTGCGCATTTTAGTATAAATTTCTTCTAAAAACTCACTGAAAGGGAGTAAAGCATTGCTTTACTCCCTTTTTTTGTTTTATAGAAACAGGAAATGGTATTTTATTACTCATTTTTAAAAAGATTTTTTTCTTGTGTTGCCGTATGATTTCAAAATAATAAATATCTATTTAACTAATTGCTTAAAGTGCGGCGAAATTAACAGTTTGCTCTATAATTCTATAATATTCCGATTTTTCTAAAATGATGAAATATAATATTATCCTTAAATTACCAACTGGTTTTGTTTAGGTTTTTTATGTTGTTGAATTTTATATCTATTAGTTAGTTGGTCTTTATTTTGCATAATTTAAAATAGGAAAGCAGATGGCTGAAAATGAAGAAGTTGAGGGTGAAGAAAAAAAATCTTCTAAATTAATTATAATTATTGCAGTTGTTTTACTGATAGTAGGTGGTGGTGCGGCATATTATTTTATGGCTGGAGATTCCGAAGCTGTAGATGGAGAGCAAGCAGAAGAGGTTGAAGAAGTCATTGAAGATGAAGAGGAGGATGCTGCAAATGAAGAGCTCTATTACGATATGAGTCAGTCATTAATTGTTAATTTTCCAAAAGGTTCGGGGGCTAGTTTAATCCAGGTATCAGTTTCTTTACTGGTTAAAGGTACAGAAACACTTGATGCGGTAAAAAAGCATGAGCCAATGATTCGGAATAATTTATTGATGGCAATCAGTGCAAAAGGCGCAGCTAATTTAAAAACACGAGAAGGAAAAGAAGCGCTTCGTGAAACAATGCTGGATGAGATTGGCAAAGTGATGGAGCGGATGACGAGAAGAAATAAAGTAAAAGATTTATTTTTTACTGCATTTGTTATGCAGTAATTATAAATATTAAGATGATGAAATTAAAAGTAAATTAAAGGTGAGAGAGATTGCTTAAAGAATCGCTAATAATGCTTAATAAAGCTGTTTGTATCGTTTTATTAAGAAATATATGTCAGAAAACCATGTTTAGCCAAGGTGTTTAAGCTATGTCTACAGTAGATTTACTATCACAAGATGAGATTGATGCACTTTTACACGGTGTTGATGATGGTGATGTAGAAACAGAAGGCGATGACGGGGAAGAAAACCAGGGTGGTATTAGAGAGTATGACTTTAACAGTCAGGAAAGAATTGTTAGAGGCAGAATGCCTACCTTGGAGATGGTCAATGAGCGATTAGCGCGTTATTTTAGAATTTCACTTTTTAATTTTCTTAGGCGATCAGCAGAGATTTCTATTTCAGGTATTCAGGTATTAAAATTTTCTGAATATATTCAAAGCTTATTTGTACCCACTAACTTGAATGTTGTTCGGTTTGCTCCTTTACGGAGTCGTGCATTGATTGTTATGGAGCCTCGCTTAGTCTTTACAGCGGTAGATAACTTTTTTGGTGGCGGTGGGCAGTTCTACAACAAAGTAGAAGGGCGTGAATTTACACCAACTGAAATGCGAGTTATTCGCTTAATTATTGATTTACTATTCAAAGATTTAAAAGAAGCTTGGAAGCCAGTGATGGATCTTGAGTTTGAATATATGAACTCAGAAGTAAACCCACAGTTTGCCAATATAGTAAGTCCTGCTGAAATTGTTATCGTTTCTACCATTCATGTAGAACTAGAAGGTGGCGGTGGTGATATTAATATAGCAATGCCTTATGCCATGATTGAACCTATTCGTGATTTGTTAGATGCAGTGAGTAGTGATCGAGGTGAAGTGGATGGAAGTTGGCAGGAAGGCTTAAGAAAAGAGGTATTGAGAAGTGAAGTTGCATTAAATAGTTTATTGGTTGAAAAAACAATGAGTATTGAGGATGTGATGAACTTTAAAAAAGGAGATGTTATTCCAATAGATATGCCAGAAACGGTTACTCTTCAAGCAGAAGGAGTCTCTGTTTTTAAAGGTAAAGTTGGTTTATCTGATGGTAATTATGCCATTCAAATAACAGAAAAATTAACACAAGATTCGATGTAAGTTTTTTATAATAGGATTAATTTTCCTGTTTATAAACATGAAAGTTATTAGGTAATGTAATGAGTGAAAATAATGAGCCCGTTGGCGACGATTGGGCAGATGCAATGCAAGAGCAAACAGATGCTGAAGCTGGCGGAGATACTGATTGGGGTGATGCCTTACAGGAACAAAGTAATGCAGAAGACTTAGCTAAAGCACAATTTAGTGAGCTGGAAGAGCAGGGAGAACAAGCACCTATTAAAGCTGATATTTCTCCTGATGATCTTAAGTTAGATGTAATTCTAGATGTGCCTGTGACAGTTTCTATGGAAATTGGAAGAACACAAGTGAATATAAGAAATTTATTACAACTTAATCAAGGCTCAGTAATTGAGTTAGATAGGTTTGCTGGTGAGCCAATGGATGTTCTTGTTAATGGAACTTTAATTGCTCATGGTGAGGTTGTTGTTGTGAATGATAAATTTGGTATTCGTTTGACTGATGTGATTAGTCCATCTGACCGAGTCAAGAAATTAGGCTCATAAAATAATGATAAGGCTGGTCGTTTGAAAACTTTGATACAAAGTTTAATTGTTCTTTTTTGTTCGGCTTCATCTGCTTTTGCGGCTATAGAGCAAAAACAAACAGTTAGCACAATCTCGACTGATCATGTATTAAAGTGGTCTTTAGGTTTAATAATTGTTTTAGCCTTATTTTTTACTTGTATTTGGTTTATGAGAAAAATGGGGGCTTTACCTGTAAATGCTAAAGATGGAATGAAAGTTGTTGCAGGCTTGACATTGGGCATGCGTGAAAAAATTATTTTGGTGCAAATCGGTGAGAAGCAATTGGTGTTAGCTGTAACCCCTGGAAGGGTTGAAAAATTATTGCTTTTAGAGGGAGAGGATACTTTATTTCAGCAAGCTAAAGAAGAGAATACAGAAGCTGATTTTTCGCAAAAATTAAAACAGATCATGTCTGGAGAGAATAGATGAATAAATTACTATTATTTATCCTTCTATTTGTAACGGCAACATCAGCATGGGCTGTACCAGGAATAGATGCGGTTACAGTCACAACCAATCCTGATGGTGGACAGAGTTATACAGTAACTATTCAGATTGTGGCATTAATGACAGTGCTAACAGTACTACCGTCATTATTGTTAACTATGACATCATTTACTCGTATTATGATTGTCTTAGGTTTGTTACGACAAGCGATAGGAACAGCTCAAGCACCTAGTAATCAAGTGTTGTTAGGGCTATCACTGTTTTTAACCGTTTTTATTATGATGCCTGTTTTTGATAAAGTGAATACTCAAGCTGTACAGCCTTACATGGAAGAAAAAATTGATGTAACAACAGCAATAGAACGAGCATCAGCACCTTTTAGAGTGTTTATGATGAAACAAACAAGAGAGGCCGATTTAGAATTGTTTATGCGAATTTCGGGAAGAGAAGATTTTGAGACAGTCGATGATGTACCTTTTTCATTATTATTGCCCGCTTTTGTAACAAGTGAATTAAAAACAGCCTTCCAGATTGGCTTCTTAATATTTTTGCCTTTTTTAGTAATAGACCTTGTTGTAGCCAGTGTTTTAATGTCAATGGGTATGATGATGCTGTCACCGATGATTATTTCATTACCCTTCAAAATTATGTTATTTGTTTTAGCTGATGGATGGTCATTAGTTTTAGAAATGTTAGCAGCCAGTTTTTATGTTTAACTGCTAATCAATCCTGTAAAAAGATTTAAAGTAAACTTGTTTTCAACAAAATAGAAAGTTTCTATGACACCTGAAGTTATTTCAATTATTGCTCAAGATACTGTATTGGTTGCTGTTAAATTAATAGCACCTATATTGCTGTCATCCCTAGCAGTGGGACTATTGGTGGCTATGTTTCAGGCAGCAACGCAAATTAATGAGCAAACTTTAACTTTTATTCCTAAATTGGCAATGGTTATTATCGTATTGATGCTAGCAGGCCCATGGATGTTGCAGGTTGTTATTGATTATTTTCAAGATCTAATTCGTAAGATACCTGAATTAATAGGTTGAGGTTGTGAACTTCACAGAACAAGAGTTATTGGCAATGTTGGCGTCATTTATTTGGCCATTCATTAGGATTAGCTCGATGTTTATTTCTATCCCTATTTTTAGTGTTAAATCGTTACCTGCAAAAATTAGGGTACTTGCCTCATTTTTAATTACGATAGTTGTTGTCCCAGTCATTCCAGATATAGCACCTATTCAAATTTTTAGTCACCAAGGTTTTTTAGTTACGGTGCAGCAAATTGTTATCGGTTTATCAACAGGTTTTGTTTTACAAATGGTTTTTGCTGTGATGTTAGTGGGTGGACAAAGTATTGCGTACAGTATGGGATTGGGGTTTTCGTCTATGGTTGACCCCGCGACAGGGATACAAGTCCCCGTGATTGCACAAGTCTTTGTGGTTTCTTCAAGTTTAATGTTTTTAGCTGTGAATGGACATTTACTATTAATTGAAATGTTGGTTGCCAGTTTTACTACTTTGCCTATTGCTACGGTGGGATTTAGTCTGAGTGATATATGGTCTATTGTGGCCTGGAGTAGTCAAATGTTTACTGGAGGACTTTTATTGGCAATGCCCATTGTATCAGCACTATTATTTGTCAATATTAGCTTTGGTGTAGCTGCTAGAGCAGCTCCACAATTACAAATTTTTGGCGTGGGTTTTCCCATCACGATTATGATTGGGATGGTTTTAATATGGGTGACTATCGGGAATACATTAGAGGTCTTTTCAGATGTATTAAGCAATGCGTTTGCTTTAATTAGCCAGTTATTACGAGTTTGATCAGTAAGGTGAAAATTAATGGCTGAAGATTCAGGGCAAGATAAAAGTGAAGAACCCACGGAGAAGCGTCTTACCGACGCGAGGAAGAAAGGTCAAATACCACGATCAAAAGAGTTAAATACTTTTATGGCGTTGATGACAGCGGCAGTCATGCTGTTATTTGTTGGGGATTCAATTGCAAAAGGCTTAGCAAGGTTAATGCAACAGCAGTTTAGTCTAAGTCGAGAAGCGATATATGATCCTGCTAGTCCTGTTATTTATTTTGAACAAGTCCTATTAGATGGCATATTGCTTATTGTTCCTTTAGTTATTCCCCTTGTTGTAGTGGCTTTGTTAACGCCAATGATGATGGGGGGCTGGAACTTTACAATGGAATCAATGGCACCTAAGTTTTCTAAAATGAATCCTTTTTCGGGGCTAAAAAGGATGTTTGGTATTCAAGGTATTGTTGAATTATTAAAAGCGGTCGTTAAAATTGCACTGGTTTTCTTTGTGGCGGGTACTTTATTTAATACTTATTTTGATCAGTTTATGGGCTTAAGCGCTTTATCTTTAAATAGTGCGGTTACAAAAGCTGTTGATATTATTATGTTTAGCTTTTTAATCTTGAGTTCGACTTTAATCTTGGTTGTTGCTATTGATGTTCCTTATCAGTTATGGAATACCATGCGACAATTAAAAATGACTAAGCAAGAAGTTAAGGATGAGTCAAAGGAACAAGAAGGTAATCCAGAAGTTAAAGGAAAAATCAGACAAAAGCAGATGGAAATGTCACAGCAAAGAATGGCTGATGATGTTCCAAAAGCAGATGTCATTGTAACTAACCCAGCGCATTACGCTGTTGCTTTACAATATGACCCTATGGGAAGTGGTGCGCCTACCGTAGTAGCTAAAGGTATTGATTTAATTGCAGCTCATATACGTAATATTGCTATCGCTGAAGATATTCCTTTGGTGGCTGCACCTCCTCTGGCGCGTGCATTGTTTTATTCGACTGAGCAAGGGGAAGAAATACCTCAAGGGCTGTTTTTAGCCGTTGCTCAAGTTTTAGCCTATGTTTTTCAATTAAAAACGGCAACTGAGAATGGAACAGAAAAACCAACACCCCCTCGGGATTTAAAAGTCCCTGAAGATTTTAGACAGCAGTAAAAAATTTTTACTGCTTTTTTGTATTGACCTAAAAATAAATAAATATGGATCTCGCTAATATTTCTGAAAAACTAAAATCATTTTCAAGCATGGGGCTTGGTGCGCCCATAGTCATTATCATGATTTTATCTATGATAGTGCTACCACTACCAGCCTTTCTATTGGATCTATTTTTTACTTTTAATATTGCATTCTCATTAATTATCTTATTGGTAGTTATTTACAGTATAAAACCTTTAGAATTTTCAGTTTTCCCCTCTGTTATTTTAATTGCAACCTTATTTAGGTTGGCGCTGAATGTTGCTTCAACACGTATCGTATTACTAGAAGGGCATGAAGGTGGGGATGCTGCAGGAAAGGTGATTGAAGCATTTGGTTCCTTTGTAATTGGTGGTAACTTTGCAGTAGGTTTAGTGGTTTTTGCAATTTTAGTGATTATTAACTTTGTGGTTGTTACTAAAGGTGCTGGTCGAGTGGCCGAAGTAGGCGCGCGTTTTACATTAGACGCTATGCCAGGTAAACAAATGGCTATTGATGCTGATTTAAACTCAGGTTTAATTGATCAGGATCAAGCGAGAGAAAGGCGGGCAGAAGTTGCTGCTGAAGCAGATTTTTACGGTTCAATGGATGGTGCCAGTAAGTTTGTAAGAGGGGATGCGATTGCAGGGATTATTATCCTTTTCGTTAATATTATTGGGGGCTTGGCAATTGGGGTAGGGCAGCATGATATGAGCTTTGCTAATGCTGGTGAAGTTTATGTATTGCTAACTATTGGTGATGGTTTAGTTGCACAAATCCCATCTTTATTATTATCAACAGCTTCGGCTATCGTTGTTACAAGTGTTCGTGGAAGCACGCAGAATGTGGGGGAGCAAGTTAGTGTTCAATTATTTAATGACCCCAAAGCATTAATTATTACCGCTGCAATTATTGGTCTGCTGGGTATTATTCCAGGTATGCCTAATCTAGTTTTTATCTTGCTTGCTGTTTCCTTATTAGGCGGTGCTTATTTAATTGATAAAAGGAAGAAGAAAGAGCAAGACGATATTCTGGAAAAGGTAGCACAAGTTCCTCAGCAACAAGTAACAGCATCTGAAGTAAAAGAGCTGGGTTGGGATGATGTGATGCCGGTTGATGTTATTGGTTTAGAGGTAGGTTATCGCTTGATTCCTTTGGTTGATAAAAACCAGGGTGGGCAGTTAATGACACGGATTAAAGGGGTGCGTAAAAAACTTTCTCAAGAATTAGGGTTTTTAGTTCCTTCTGTACATATTCGAGATAATTTAGATTTACCCCCAACAAGTTACCGCATTTCCTTGATGGGTGTTGCTGTAGGGGAAGCAGAAATTAGACCTGAAATGGAAATGGCGATTAATCCAGGGCAAGTTTTTGGATCTTTACAGGGGGAAATAACGCAAGATCCTGCTTTTGGGCTTGAGGCTGTGTGGATAGAAAGTAGTCAAAAGGATCAGGCACAAACTTTAGGCTATACCGTGGTAGATCCTGGGACTGTTGTTGCCACACATTTAAGCCATATTCTACAAAATAATGCCCATGAATTATTTGGCTATGAAGAAGCTCAAAATATTATGGATAATTTAGCTAAATCGGCACCAAAATTAGTAGAGGATTTAGTGCCAAAAACCTTGGCCTTAGGTGTGGTTGTAAAAGTGTTACAAAACCTGTTGAGAGAGAATGTTTCAATTAGAGATATACGTACAATTGCCGAAACTTTGGCGGAGTATGGAGCTAAGAGTCAAGATCCCGACATCTTAACTTCTGCTTCTCGTGCCGCATTAGGTCGGTCAATTGTCCATGAAATCAATGGAGTAGAAGAAAGTTTTCCTGTTATTACTTTAGATCCAGAGTTGGAACAGTTGTTGCATCAGTCTTTGCAAACGGCAGGTGAAAATGGAGCAGGTATAGAGCCTGGTTTAGCTGAACAAATGCAGAAATCATTGGAAGAGAGTTCTCTGAAAATGGAAATGGAAGGACAAGTTGCGGTATTACTGGTTTCTTCTTTTGTGCGTCCTTGGCTAGCTCGATTTGTCCGCCACTCAATTTCTGGGTTACATGTCTTGGCATACAATGAAATTCCTGAAGATCGTCAGATCAAGGTTGTTTCAACAGTCGGGCAGCGTGAATAACGCATAAAATAAGAAAATAGGAAAGTACTGATGAAGATTAAACGTTTTGTTGCAAAGGATATTCGCCAAGTTATGCGTATGGTTAAAGAAGAACTTGGTGCGGATGCTGTCATTATGTCAAATAGATCAGTTGATGAAGGGATTGAGATTGTTGCCGCTAAAGATTTTGATGAGCAAGCAATCCATAATAAGCTTAATTCACAAGCAGATAATTCTAGTGCGACTACTAACAAGAATACAGAATTAACTGATTTTAAAACAGAAACAAATAACTTACATGTTGTTAGCAGTTCTCGGAAAATGGGAGCTGATGGCGTTGTTCCTAAACGACCTTTACAGCGTAATGTTGATGAATATGTTGGCTATGCAGAAAAGCTAAATGTAGCTAGTAATAGAAATTCAGCAACTATAAAAAAACAAACGCCTTTACATAAGCAACCAGTAAGAGCTACACAGCAGTTTAGTAATGTTGTCAGGGAAGAAATTAAACAGCAGTCAGCAGCCGTACCAGAGCAGTTTATGCAAGAAATGCGTAATGAAATTAACGCATTAAAATCCGCTTTAGATACTAAATTATCAGAAGTTTCCTGGAATCAAAGCCCACAACAGAGTTCAGTCAGAAGTGATTTATTACACAAGTTATCTGAAATGGGTTTTTCAAAAAAATTGTCGACTAAAGTTGCTAATCGGTTAGATAGTCATAAAGACACTGCGTTTGCTTTTGATAAAGCCAAGGAAATGTTAGCTAAAGTTTTACCTCTTAGTGATGATAATTTATTAGAGCAGGGTGGTATTGTTGCTTTGGTTGGGCCGACAGGCGTTGGGAAAACGACAACTATTGCAAAGTTAGCCGCACAATTTATTTTAAAACATGGTTCTAATAAAGTCGCTTTAATTACTACAGATAACTATAGAATTGGTGCACATGAGCAATTATCAACTTATGGTCGCTTATTAGATGTGCCTGTTTGTGTAGCCGCAAATGCAGATGAGTTACATGCACATATTGATAGTTTCAGTGATAAACGACTGATTTTAATAGATACTGCAGGTATGAGTCAGCGTGATATGCGTTTAGCTGAACAGATTCAAATATTGCAACAAAAAGATGTGCCTATCAAAACTTATTTGGTTATGTCGGCAGCAACACAATATAAAGCAATGAACGAAATTATTAATGCTTTTAAAGTTTTTAAGCCAGAATCTAGTATTTTGACTAAACTAGATGAAACAGTTGTGCAAGGTTCGGCTTTGTCAGCAAGTATTGAACAGCAATTACCTATTTCTTTTATGACAAATGGTCAGCAAGTACCTGAAGATATTTATTTTCCTGATGCCTATGCTTTAATTGAGCAATGTGCATCAGAGATAGATGAAGAAAGTGATTATAATAATGTGTTAAGTAATAATGATTGGGTGGCAGAAGGCTATGCATAACCCAAATGATCAAGCGTCTGGGATACGAAAAATGAGACAAATAAAACCAAAACCTGTCCGCGTTATTGCTGTGACTAGTGGTAAAGGTGGGGTTGGTAAAACAAATTTATCAGTTAATTTAGGGGTAGCGCTTTCGCAAATGGGACGAAGAGTTGCATTACTTGATGCTGATATGGGCTTGGCAAATGTCGATATTTTGTTAGGACTCTCTCCAAAATACAATTTATCCCATGTCTTACAGGGTGATAAATCACTAGAAGATATTATGTTGACGGGTCCTGCAGGTTTAAAAGTTATTCCTGCATCATCTGGTGTGCAGCAAATGTCAGAACTCAACAATATTGAACAAGCGGGTGTTATTAGAGCATTTAGTGAAATTGACCAAAATCTTGATGTCTTGATTGTAGATACTGCGGCAGGTATCTCTTCCAGTGTGGTTAATTTTGCCAGAGCCTGTCAGGAAATTATTGTTGTGGTTTGTGATGAGCCAACATCATTGACAGATGCGTATGCCTATATCAAATTGCTTAATCGGGATTATGGTTTAAATAAGTTTCATATTGTCGCCAATATGGTTCAGTCAGTTCAGCAAGGCCAGCAGTTATTTAATAAATTAGGTAAAGTGACAGAAAAATATTTAGATGTAACGCTTAGCTATACTGGGGCCGTTCCATTTGATGAATATCTGCGTAAATCAGTACAAAAACAAACACCAGTATTAGAAGCCTTTCCTCGTAGTAAAGCCGCGCTGGCAATAAGAAATTTAGCACTTAATATAGATAGCTGGCCGATTAAGATTCAAGCAGGCGGCTATTTAGAATTTTTTGTTGAAAGAATGATTGAGTATGGTACTCAAGAGGATGCCGCATGAATGGAGCGGCAATGTACGCAACCACGATGCATGTAGGAACTACCGATGACTTGGTAATTCAGCATGTACCTTTGGTTAAGCGAATTGCTTTTCATTTAATGGGAAGACTACCTGATACAGTATTGGTAGATGATTTGATTCAAGCTGGAATGTTAGGCTTGTTAGAAGCTGTAAAAAATTACGATGTATCTCAAGGTGCAAGTTTTGACACTTATGCTGGAATTAGAATAAGAGGCTCAATGCTTGATGAGGTACGTAGATCTGACTGGACACCTCGGTCGGTACATAAAAAATCAAGAATGGTTTCCGAAGCTATTCGCGAAGTAGAAAATAGAACAGGTGGTGAAGCCCGAGATATTGATATTGCCGAGCAGTTAGGTGTTGATCTAGGTGACTATAACCAAATGTTACAGGATTCTTTAGGCTGTAAGGTTTTAAGTGTTGAAGAATTATCCGAAACGGGAGATTCCGCATTTAGTGATGCTGAACAAACAAATGAGTCTCCTGTTGCATTATTGGAAGAAGATGATTTTCAACAAGCATTAGCTGCAGCCATTATGACTTTACCAGAAAGAGAGCGACTTGTTGTAGCCCTTTATTATGATGAAGAATTTAACTTAAGGGAAATAGGTGAAGTGTTAAATGTCAGTGAGTCACGTGTAAGTCAAATAAGTAGCCAAGCAATGTTGAGACTAAGAGCAAGACTTGCAGAGTGGACAGATAAGAAAAACCAAAATTAAGTTTTTATCTTGCCATATCAATTGATACATTTTTAATAGTAAATCCCTTAATTCTTAGTAAACTTAAAAAGAAAAACACCTGAGTGGAAATGTTCATTTTCGTCAAACTAATTTGAGAAAACAGTTTTTTGAGCAGACTGTTAAATCTTTTAATCAAAAATCAATAAATTATAAGTCTGGCATTGAAAAAATGGAATTTTCCATCTATGGTTATAGTATGTTCTGGTTAATGATATTTAAAAGTAATTAAGTATTATAAGTTATCCTTTTTTAAGGGATTGAAAATAGGTTCAAGTATTAACGATTTGAGTCGATATAACATAATGATAAAAGATAAATAGGTTGGAGATTTTCCTTGGATAAAAACATGAAAATTCTAGTTGTTGATGACTTTTCAACAATGAGACGAATAGTAAAAAATCTACTAAGGGACCTGGGGTTTACTAATACAGTTGAAGCTGATGATGGCAAAACTGCTTTACCCATTTTGGAAGCTGGAGGAATTGATTTTTTAGTGACTGACTGGAATATGCCTGGTATGACAGGAATTGATTTATTAAAGGCGGTTCGAGCAGACCCAAATTTAGTTGATCTTCCCGTATTGATGGTGACGGCGGAAGCTAAAAGAGAGCAAATTATAATGGCAGCTCAGGCTGGCGTTAATGGATATGTTATCAAACCCTTTACTGCTGCTACGTTGAAAGAAAAAATAGAAAAAATATTTGAACGTATTGATGGCTAAACCAACCCAGGAGAGTAAAGAATGACGAATGATTTTCGTTTAGCATTGGCCAAGGACTTGGTTGTTGCATTAGAGCAGGGAAATGAGGCTGAAGCAGATAATATTCTAGATAAAATTGCTGGGCAGAAAGAAAGTCAACTTTTTCAACAGGTTGGGCAATTGACACGTCAACTTCACGATACGATGGCAGGGTTTTCATTAGATTCAAAAATCACATCGATGACTGAAAATGATATCCCTGATGCAAAAGAACGTTTGCAATATGTTATTACCATGACAGAACAAGCGGCAAACCAAACATTGAATGCCGTTGAAAATTTATTGCCTGTATCTAAATCACTTAATGATCAAGCTGGAGAGCTTTCTGAGAAATGGGAACGTTTTTTAGACAGAGAAATGCCTTTTGAAGAATTTAAGAGTATGAGTGCTGAGATAACTAAGCATTTTAGTCAGTCAAAGGGTTCTTTATTAGAAGTTCAAAATGGGCTTAATGATATTTTGATGGCTCAGGGATTTCAAGATATAACGGGACAAATTATCAAACGTGTTATTGATTTGGTACAGGATCTAGAAGTCAGTATGGTCGAATTAATTAGTTTGGCTGGTGGAACAAAAAAAGAAGAAGTAAAAGTTAAGGAGCTTGAATTACCTGGACCGGCTATTCCTGGTATGGATGATAAAGCAGGTGATGTAGCAGCAAACCAAGATGATGTGGATGATTTATTGTCGAGTCTAGGATTCTGAGGAAAAAATTATGGCAGTTGATCTAGAAGACGAAATTTTACAAGATTTTTTGGTTGAAGCAGGAGAAATTCTTGAATTGCTGGGTGAGCAGTTAGTTGAATTGGAGCAATCACCAGAAGATTTTGAGTTATTAAATGCAATCTTTCGAGGTTTTCATACCATTAAAGGCGGTGCTGGTTTTTTAGCATTAGACCCATTAGTAGCTGTTTGTCATAAAGCTGAAGATGTTTTTGATGTTCTAAGAGAAGGTGAACGGAAAGTTTCTGCAGATTTAATGGATGTGATTCTGGAAGTTGTTGATGTCGTAAACTTGATGTTTGATCAAGTTAAAGTAGGAAATGACCCAGAACCGGCAACAGATTTATTGCTAACAAAACTACAATCTTTTACTCGAGCAGGATTGGAACAGCAAGCAGTTAAAGTGCCTGAACCTATTGTAGAGCCCGAAGTTGTTGCAGAAACACCAGTGATAGCTGATGTGGTAGAACAAGAATTTTCTGCTATGTTGGATGATACCTTTGATAGTGACTCTGAAACAGATAGTGATGAAATCACTGAAGAAGAATTTGATAGTTTGTTAGATGACCTTCATGGTAAAGGGCAATTTTCGGCACCTACACTCAAGGAGGATAAAGCAGAGGAACCAACGCAGCAAGTAGACTCTGGTGATATATCTGAAGCAGAGTTTGATAATTTGTTAGATGAATTACATGGCAAAGGTAAGTTTTCTGCTACTAGCTTAAAAGAGGAAGAGAAAACTGAAGCTATTGCTGTTAATTCAGGTGATATTACGGAAGATGAATTTGATCATTTATTAGATGATTTACATGGAAAAGGCAAGTTTAAAGGAGCTGTTGCAAACTCTGATACTGTAACTGAAGTACCAAAAGCAGTGGTTGAGCCGCCTGTTGAAGTAAAAGCAGCTACACCTGTTGTTAAAGAAGTTGCTGCTGAACCAGAACCCCTTGTTGCTGAAAAAACGATTGCTAAGCCTAAAGCAAAAGCTAAGCCTGCAGCCCCAAAAGGAGAAACAACGGTTCGAGTTGATACCTATGTTCTTGATGATATTATGAATATGGTGGGTGAATTGGTTTTAGTTAGAAACCGATTCCAAACCCTTAAATCATCATCTGAAGGTGGATCAACTGAGCATATGGCAAAAGCTGTTGCTAATTTAGATGTAGTAACAGCCGATTTGCAATTGGCTGTGATGAAAACCCGTATGCAGCCAATCAAAAAAGTATTTGGTAGATTTCCTCGGGTTGTTAGAGATTTATCTAGAAGTTTAAAAAAAGAAATTAAATTAGAGTTGGTAGGGGAAGAGACGGATTTAGATAAAAATCTGGTTGAAGCGTTAGCTGATCCCTTAGTGCATTTGGTAAGAAATGCGGTTGACCATGGTATTGAATCACCTGATGATCGAGCTGCCGTAGGTAAACCTAGAGAAGGGCAGGTTGTGTTAACGGCATCTCAAGAAGGTGACCATATTATGCTATCAATTAAAGATGATGGCAAAGGAATGAATGCAGATCATCTAAGAAAAATTGTTGTTGATAAAGGTTTAATGGATGAAGAGTCAGCAGCCCGACTTGATGATAAAGAATGTTATAACTTAATATTTATGCCAGGTTTTTCGACAAAAACTGAAATTTCAGATGTGTCGGGGCGTGGCGTTGGAATGGATGTTGTTAAAACCAGAATAACTCAATTAAATGGAATGGTTGAAGTTGATTCTGTAGAAGGTGTTGGAAGTACTATTATTATTAAAGTACCTCTTACACTTGCTATTATGCCAACTTTGATGGTTGTATTGGGCGGCCAAGCTTTTGCTTTGCCTTTGGCCAGTGTACTTGAAATATTAGACTTAGATTTAAGTAAAACTAATGTGGTAGATGGGCAATTAGTCATTATGGTTAGAGAGAAAGCCTTGCCTGTTTTCTTTCTTAGTGAATGGTTAGTTCAGAACCCATCTTATGTAGTGGATAAACAGGCTACAGGCCATGTTGTTGTTGTAAATGCAGGTGGTCGACATGTTGGCTTTGTTGTTGATCAACTTATTGGTCAGGAAGAGGTCGTTATTAAACCTTTAGGTGCTAAACTACAAGGTCTAGATGGTCTTGCAGGTGCTACTATTACTGGTGATGGTAAAATTGCATTGATTCTTGATGTGCCTGGCTTAATGAGTAGGTATGCTGGATAATAAATAAGCTGAAAAGATTAACAGTGAAAAAGGTATTAAAGTTTGTACTTAATCAGAATATAGTTTTATGGAATAAATATTTATATGACAATTCGGGTATTGATTGTTGATGACTCTAGGTTTATTTGTAAAAGAATTTGTGAAATTCTAGAAGAAGATTCTATTTTTAAAGTAGTTGGTAGTGCTTCAAATGGAAAGCAAGCAATACTAATGGCGGCTCAATTAGAACCTGATGTTATAACCATGGATATTGAAATGCCAGTTATGGATGGTATTTCTGCTGTAAAGGCGATTATGGCTGAATGTCCAACTGCAATATTAATGTTTTCGGCGGCGACACATGCAGGAGCGCAGGCAACTTTAGATGCTTTAAGTGCAGGAGCAATAGACTTTTTACCTAAGCAATTAGATAAAATAGATGGTGATAGGGAAATTGCTAAAAGAATGCTGAGGCGTAGAGTGCGTATTGTCGCTTTACAAGCCAATAGAATTAAACATAAGCCAGCTTCTGATGTGGCTAGAATAAAAAAGACTAAGGTATTACCATCTTCTAATACTGTATCACGACCTCAAATCACAGCTACTAGACCCCCTTCTTCAAAACATTCACTCAATAAAAAAATTGAATTATTAGTAGTTGTAGCTTCAACAGGTGGACCTGTTGCTATTCAAAAGGTAATGACGCAGCTTTCTGGGCAATGTCCATTTCCTATTCTTATTGTTCAACATATGCCTCATAACTTTACAAAAAGTTTTGCTGAAAGGTTAAATCAGTTATGTAAAGTAAAGGTTAAAGAGGCGGTAAATGGTGATTTTCTAACAGCAGGTGAAGCTTTATTAGCACCAGGAGGAATGCAAATGGAAGTTGCTCTAAAATCAGGAAAGAAAGTTGTTAAAATAACGGCTAAACAAGCAGGTGAAATATATAGTCCATGTGCGGATATGACTTTAACATCTATTGCACAGGTTTATTCTGCAAATGTACTTACTGTTGTTTTAACAGGTATGGGGGCTGATGGTAAAGAAGGGGCTGTTCGCTTAAAGCAACGGGGCTTTCCAATATGGGCTCAGGATGAGGCAAGTTGTACTATATATGGTATGCCGAAAGCTATTGTTGATGCGAATCTTGCCGATAAGGTTTTTAGTCTTAATGAGATTGCTAATGAATTTAATAAATTGAGATAATGGATATTCTAAGTATTTTAGGTGTGATTTTTGGTTTCTTGGCTATTGTCGGCGGGAACTTTTTAGAAGGTGGGGACACATCTGCATTAATTAACCTCCCTGCTTTAATCATTGTTTTTGGTGGAACATTGGGTGCCACATTTTTACATTTTCCCCCTAAAATTATTTTCCATAGTCTTAAAGTTTTATTGCTAATTGTCAGTCCTCGCAAACATTTGCTAGATGAACAGATTGAAAAAGTGGGTATGTGGAGTGCTTTGGCAAGAAAAGAAGGATTGTTGGGGCTGGAAGTTGTTGTTGATAAAGAACAGGATAAATTTGCTAAAAAAGGGTTACAGTTATTAGTTGACGGTAATGAACCTGAAGTGATTAGAGATTGTTTAGAAGTTGAGCTTAATACTATTGAACATAATGAAATTCAAGCGGCTAAAGTATATGAAGCAATGGGTGGTTATTCACCAACCATAGGGATTATTGGTGCTGTGGTTGGGTTGATACAGGTTATGCAGAACTTAGCTGATCCAGATTTACTAGGTGCTGGGATAGCAACAGCATTTGTGGCTACTATTTATGGTGTTGGTTTTGCTAATTTATTATTTTTACCTATATCAAATAAATTAAAGTTAGAAGCCTATGCCTTAGTACAAGCAAAGGAAATGATGCTTGAAGGAATTACGGCGATAGCTGAAGGTGAAAACCCCCGAAATATTGAATTAAAACTCTCTGGTTATATTTTATGAGTAGTTTTTCTTGTATTCTTTGGTGTAACTGATGGCTCGTAAGCGCAGAAGTAGAAATGCATTTGATGAAGGAGACAATCATGAAAGGTGGTTAGTTTCTTATGCAGATTTTGTCACCTTACTTTTTGCTTTTTTTGTTGTGATGTATTCTATTTCTTCAGTTAATGATGATAAATATGAAATATTATCTCAAGCCTTGGAAGGTGCCTTTTTAGGAGGACATGAAGTTCAAGTGATTGAAAGTCCCATTGAAGTAGAGGAAAAGTTAACTTCAATTAAACCTATTATTCTAGAAAATCCTTCGACTGAAGAATTACAAAAAAAATCAGAGTTAAGTGAAGAAATTCTAAAAGAAAGACGAGAGTTAGAGTTAATATCTGAACAATTTGAAGATGTTTTACAACCTTACATTGAAAATGATTTGGTTGAAGTCAAAAGACATGACTTCTGGATAGAGCTTGAAATGAATAGTGAGCTACTATTTTTAAGTGGTGAAGCTGAGCTATCGAGTAAAGCTATTCCAGTACTTAAAAAGGTAGCAGAAGTTATTAGAGATGTACCAAATGTAATTAATGTTGAAGGACATACTGATAATATACCTATAGATACGGTAGAATTCCCATCAAATTGGGATTTAGCTTCAGCAAGAGCAACCTCGGTAGTAAGAGAGTTTCAGTCGAATAAGATTCCTCCTAAACGATTATCTGCAGTTGGCTATGGAGAATTTCAACCTGTTGCCGATAACAATAGTGTAGAGGGTAGATTTAAGAACCGACGTGTTGTTATCGTGTTAATGTCACAAGCTTTTGCTAGATATGGCATGAATGACCAACAGAGAGCAGAGGTTTTAAATATACAAAGCTCTACTGATTCATCGCAGTAAAATTAGCGATAATGATAAATTAATTCTGTAGGTTGATCATGAAAGTATGGGCTGTATCAAATCAAAAAGGAGGGGTAGGGAAAACGACCACAGTTGTTTCTCTTGCTGGTTTATTGTCTTCTTGGGGGTTTAGAACATTAGTGGTAGATTTAGACCCACATGGTTCTTTAACCAGTTATTTCAAAATGAACCCCGATGAAATTGAATTAAGTGTTTATAATTTATTTCATGATACAGGACAGAAAAAGACTAACATTAACCCTAAAGCATATATCAAAAAAACGGAGTTTGATGGTTTATCAATCTTACCCGCATCAACAGCTATTGCAACATTAGATAGACAGGTTGCTGCTTTAGGAGGGATGGGCTTAGTTGTCAGCAATGCTTTAAAGAAAGTCTCAAAAGACTATGATTACGTTATTATAGATAGTCCTCCTATGCTTGGTATATTGATGATAAATGCTTTAGCGGCTTGCCAACATATTATCATTCCTTCATTATCAGAGCATTTAGCTTTAAAAGGTTTAGAGAGGATGATTCATACGGTGCAAATGGTTTTTAAATCACGGAAAAGCCAGCCTAAATATACTATTGTCCCTACTATGTTTGATAAGCGAACTAAAGCGGCTAGAGATAGTTTAATTCTGTTAAAACAGACCTATCCTGATAATATTTGGAACTCAGTGATTCCCATTGATACAAAAATAAGAGATGCGAGTATTCAAGGAACGCCTGTACCTCTTTATGCACCAAAATCTAAATCTGTTGAAGCATATACCGCACTGTTGGACCTGTTATTGCAAGAGAATATGCAAGTAGACAAAAAAATGGCAGTTAGTTGATGCAATCAAAAAAGTTTAGCCCGCAAGTTGTTCAACAAGAAATAGCTTTAGATAGCTATTTAAGTACTTTGCTGGATGAGATTCCAAGTAATACAGATCTTGATCAGCAAGAATTAAAAGTTGAAGCTAAACCAAAAATAGTTAAACAAGTAAAAACTAGTACTCCAGTTGTAGAAAAAATAACTGTAAAGTCTGATAATCAGGATAGTGATGTTACTAAGCCTGTTAGGCCTTTGGCTGTAATGCCAGAGTGGGCTAGAAGTGAGTTTCAGGCTTTGTTTTTTAAAGTAGATAAATTTATTTTAGCGACACCACTTACTGAATTATTAAGAACTATCGAAGTTGATAAGAAGCCAACAAAAATTCCTGGGCAACCTTCATGGTTTATGGGTTTATTGGATACGCATGAACAACGAATTGGCGTATTAGATACCGGTCAACTTATTTTTGGTAAGACAATTGGTCAGCAAAGAGACCTGAAAAAACAACCCTTTCAACGTATATTAATTACGCATGACGGTCGATGGGGGTTAGCATGTGATGAAATATTATCAATAGGAAAGTTAGAACCTGATAAGGTTCGTTGGCGCACATTGAGGCAAAAAAAACCTTGGTTAATTGGTACAGTAATTGATGAGTTAACAGCAGTTATTGATGTTAATCAATTGGTTCCTCATAGAAAAACAAATTAAATTTTAGATTTCGACTAAACTTAATAGCATATATTTTATATCGTGGTGAGTAGTAATGAGTGATGATAAAAAGCAAGATGATCCAATCATGCAATGGGTTACATTTCGTTTAGGTGACGAAAAATATGGCATTAATGTTATGCAAGTACAGGAAGTCTTAAGGATTACTGAAATTGCACCCGTACCAGGGGCACCAGCTTATGTCTTAGGTATTATTAATCTTCGGGGAAATGTTGTTACTGTTATTGATACTCGAAACCGTTTTGGTTTAATGTCTAAAGAAACGGATGATGCTTCACGAGTAGTCATTATTGAAACGGAAGATCATATTATTGGTATTCTTGTTGATAGTGTTGCAGAAGTAGTTGAATTAAGAGGCTCAGAGATAGAGACAGCGCCTAATGTGGGGAATGATGAAACCTCAAAATATATTCAAGGCGTAACAAGTAGAGATAATGAATTACTCATTTTAGTTGATTTAAATAAATTTTTGAGTGATGAAGAAAAACAAGAAATGGATATGTTTTAAGTTTTAAACTTATTAAATATATAAACGGTAAAGTAGTGTGATTTATATGTAATTAAGAAAGGGGAAGAATATGATTGAAATCACACCAATATTAACGCCTCCCATTCCAAAAATAAAAAAAGTTATTCGAGATGGTCAAAAGCCAGATAACCAGAAACAATCAGAATCAGCCCCGAAAGATAAAGAAAGTAAGGATGATGATCCCGGTGAACAAGTACAACATATTGATGAAGTTGTTTAATGAATGAAGTTTTATTAATTATCGCAATAGTAATAATTGTTAGTGTCGTTATTGTACTTGTCTGGTTAATTAGTGAATATAAAAAACTTAAGCAGCAAGTTACTATCCTTAGCAGTGAAATAGAACGAAATAATAAGGATATTGCAGGTTTATGTACAGCAGCTGTTTCTGTTGATAATAGATTGATCGATAGTCATGATCAATTGACAGAAATTGTGAATAAAGTAACAGACTTTGAGCAAAATGAACCACAGAGTGTTTTAGTGCAGCCGCAACCTCAGTCCTATGATAATGCAATTCAACGTGTTCGAAATGGTGCTAGTGTAGAGGAGTTAACTAAACAGTGTGGTTTAAGTCAGGATGAAGCGGTGTTGTTGATAAGGTTGCATAGTAATAAATAAAAAAGCCTGATTGTTGAATAACGATCAGGCTTTTTTGTTATATCTTGTTAGTTGGGCTTAATCATCACCGCTAAAAGCAGCTAGCAACTGTAATAAACTCAAGAATAAGTTGTAGATTGAAATATACAAAGATACTGTCGCCATGATGTAATTTGTTTCACCACCATGAATAATTGCACTAGTTTGATACAAAATCATTGCAGACATCAATAAGATAAACATTGCAGAAACAGCCAGTGAAAGTGCTGGGATAGCAAAGAACATTGCACCTAGACCCGCTAAAAAGGCAACTAAAACACCGACCATTAAGAATCCACCAAGGAAACTAAAATCTTTCTTTGTTGTTAATGCATATCCTGAAAGGCCAAGAAAAATAACCCCTGTTCCACCTAATGCCGTCATAATTAACTCATGACCATTGCTAAACGCATTAAGGTACATATTTAAAATAGGTCCTAGCGTCAGTCCCATAAATCCTGTTAAAGCAAAAACAAAAACTAGGCCTAAAGAACTATTGCTAAACTTACTTGTCAGAAACAGTAGGCCAAAATAACCAACCATAGTAATAATCATACCTGGGTGAGGTAAATTAAAAACCATAGAAAGGCCAGCTGTTGCAGCACTAAAAAGTAATGTCATGGACAATAACATATATGTGTTATTTAGCATTTTATTGGTTGATAAAATACTCGCTTGTGGGCGTGCGTTAGCCGTTTGTATTCTCATTGTTTTTTCCTTATGTGGATTAATACTATAAAACTATCCGAGAATATAAAACTAAATCAAAAGAATTTATAATAGTTTTAAATTTCGGCTGGTCTCTTAAAATATTGATTTTTAATTATAGGTGATTTTTAAAAGAAATCATCTAAAGTAGGGCAGAATAGATTGATTATCATCACACTCTTGACCTAAAATTGACACCGCAATCTTACAAGAGTTTCATATGATTTGTAAGTGTTTTTAAATAATAGTAATTAACTCGGAATATGACAGAAAAATCAATAATAACCCCTTATGAATTAATGGGTGGGGAAGCGACAGTTTTAAGCTTGGTTGATAGATTTTATTTTTATATGGATACCTTACCTGAAGTACAAGGTATCAGGAAAATTCATGCTGAAAGCTTATCGAATGCAAAAGATAAACTGTTTAAGTTTTTATCTGGCTGGCTAGGTGGGCCAGACTTATTTATACAAGAGTTTGGGCACCCAATGTTGAGACGGCGTCATTTACCTTTTGCTATAGGGCAATCTGAAAGTGATCAATGGATGATTTGTATGAACAAAGCAATGTCTGAATTAGAAATGGATGAAGATTTGAAAAAAGCATTATTGGAATCTTTAGACCAGTTAGCCCACCATATGATGAATCAATAAGGAAATTTTGAGTATGACTCTATCCAAGCAACTTTTATTACTTATTTCAACACTGTTTTTAATGATATTTAGTGTTAATTTTGTCTTAAGTGTTAACAATATTAAAGCTTATTTAGAAAGTGAAGCGGAAGTTCATGCTCAAGATACAGCAACTTCATTAGGCTTGTCTCTTAGCCCTTACATGGTAAATGAGACTGACCCTGTTATTGAAACGATGATGAATGCTATTTTTGATATGGGATATTATCAAGAAATTAAATTGCTAAGTGTCGAAGAAACACCGCTGGTTACTTTATCTAATAAAATAGAGCTTGAAGCGGTACCTAATTGGTTTATCGAAATGATACCCATGAAAAAAGCCAGTGCAGGCAGTGAAATAAATGCGGGTTGGAATATTAGTGGCGTAGTTTATGTAACGATTAACCCAGGAAATGGCTACCTAAAATTATATGAGCAGGCAAAAAGTAGTTTTTATTATTCATTAATGACTTTGGTTGTTGCGATTGGACTCTTACTGTTAGTTTTAAGAATAACTTTATCGCCTTTAAAGACAATTGAAAAAATGGCAGGAACACTTGCTGATGGAAAGTTTGAAACGATAGAGAAATTACCTTGGACGAC